>ENA-OQAB01000445-OQAB01000445.1-human-gut-metagenome-genome-assembly--contig:-NODE-445-length-22749-cov-10.688135_pt1 | contig 22749 bp, 29 predicted proteins | sample MGYA00242490_ERZ504517 | MGnify/ENA primary metagenome ERZ504517 (study PRJEB26092, sample SAMD00036298) | human gut metagenome | host: Homo sapiens | study: EMG produced TPA metagenomics assembly of...
GTTTCCTCTTCCTGTGAATAGGTAAAGACACCTGCGCATTGGAAGTGTTCTTTTTGAGCAAAATCAAGGAGTTCCTCGAATTGCGCTTCAGTTTCTCCTGGAAAGCCGACAATAAAAGTCGTCCGCAGGCAGATGTCAGGCATCCTGTTGCGAAGTTTAGCAAGGAGCATTTCAACCTGTTCCCGCGTATCCCTACGGCGCATGGTCTTTAAAAGAGAATTGCTGGCGTGCTGCAGCGGAAGGTCAACATAGTGGCAAACCTTCTTGCATTGGGCCATGGTCTCTATGAGTTCATCAGAAAAGGATTCGGGATAACAGTATAGGATGCGGATCCATGTTAAGGCAGGGATCTCATTCAGATCACGCAAAAGCTCGGAAAGACGCAGTTTGTGGTATAAATCAATCCCGTACTGCGTCGTATCTTGCGCAACAAGGATAACTTCCCGCGTACCCTGCTGAACCAAGGATTTTACTTCTTCTACAATTTCCTCATAGGGTCGGCTGCGATATGGTCCCCGTATTTTTGGAATAGCACAATAGGAGCAGCGATTGCTGCAGCCTTCGGCAATCTTCACATAAGCTGTATATTGCGGAGTGGAAAGGACGCGGCTCTTAGGCTGGGAGTATTGCTTAGGCGCTTCAAGCAGCACAAAACGCTCTCCCTTTTCCACGCGATCAATGACCGACCCAATGGCATCATAACATTCTGTTCCGATAATTGCATCCACTTCGGGCATCTGTTCAAAAAGTTCGTGGGCATAACGCTGACCCAAGCAGCCCGTCATAATGAGTTTACGATGGGAATCTATTTTCTTATATTCTGCCATCTGCAGGATGGTATTGATGGATTCGGTTTTGGCACTTTCGATGAAACCGCAGGTATTGACGATAATGATGTCGGCATGGGATGGATCATTAGTCAGTTCCCATTTACGGTCACGGATAAGTCCCATCATGACCTCAGAATCAACGAGGTTCTTAGGGCATCCTAGGCTTACAACTCCTATTTTCAACTTGGACTCCTCTCTTTATTTACTGGGCACGGAAAGTCTTGCTCATGGTCCCCCACTCTGTATCCTTCAATTTATAGTCTTTTCCGTTGACCTTGATGGATACGTCTCGAATACTGCCGAAACTCAGTTTAACAGTGGATTTTCCATTGTACGTTCTTGTCGACCCAGCACTGACCTGTAGCCGTTTCCACACGTTTACCGTCAATATCGGCTTCCGTCCAGACGGGTTTATTATACGTAACTGTTACCGTGACCCCATTTTTCTGTTCTTTTCCAAAGGCTTTGGTGTCCCCCTTTTTTTCTTCCTTTGTCTCCGGCTGTTTCTCTTCTTTTTTTGCTTCAAAAAGTTTGAACACCTTTGAACACCTTATGAAGAAATTCCCAGTTTTTGAAAAGCAAAGCGGTCATTCTTCCTCTTGTTGACGTTCCGTAAATAGTGGAGTGTGGTTGCCGTTTCGCTATGCCCCATTAAATAACTCAAGGTTGTGAGATTATTCCCGTCAAAGGCTGTGGAAGCATTGTAGAAACGGATTTTATGATCTGAAGAATCTTGATTGCTTCATCAGTCAAGAACTGTTTGCGGAAACCATAAGAGGTATTTCCTTTCATCTGGTTGACTACCTTTACTTCTCTTTTGGAAAAAGTTAAATCATCATTCAATGTCCGCTCACAGGTTGCCTGTCTGTGCAGATAGACGATTCTGTTTTCATAGTCAATATCTTCCCAGCGGATTGCTTTTGTTTCCTCGATACGGATAAACAGATAAAAGGATAGTTGTATCGCAAGGGAATAAGGTTCTGTGATACAGCTAAGATAATGCAGTAGCTTATGTGTATCGTCACGGGAAAATACGTTGTCACTTTGGACTTCCACAGGCTTGTAGGTAAACTGCTTGAAATTCATATCAGAGACGGGATTGTAGGAGATGATTTCTTCCTCAATCGCATAACTCATGATTCCATTTAAGACAGAACGGGCGTTGCTGATTCTCTTGTGGGTATGCTGTCGTTCTTTTGTGGCTTCTCTGAAAAAACGGATAAGGGTAATCGGTTTGATTTCTCCTATCTTCATTTTGGAAAGAGCCGTGTCTTTAAAATTTGCTGAGATAGCGACCACGGTTCTCCTTGCTGTCTACATCAATACGGTTTATCTTAATAAATCCATGTGACCATAAATCCTGTAATTTTTCTTTTGCTATATACGGAAAATCAAAGAAAATAACATGATAGTGGATTGCTCCACACTTCTGTTTCTCCCACGTTGCAATATATTTTAATAACTGGATTTTTGTATGGTATAAAGAATAATTTAATCGCTGAATAAAATACTTAAATTCTCTGTTGGTTACGGTAATATCTTGAATATTCTCTTTGAATGTCAGCGTTACAAATTTGGTTCTGTTATTGAAATTACAATCCACGATACGGGCAATCTCCCAACATGTCTGTTCATAGTGCTTCTGTTTGCGTTTCAGGCTGTCATATTGCTTATGAGCCGACATCTCATCAAAGGTTTTACGTTTGCTTGTTTTCTCTAAATCTGCTTTTTCTATTGAATGACTGAAAATAGGATTCTCATAGATATATACTTCTTTGGTGGTAGGAGTTTCGATGATTTTCGTATTGTATGCAAAACATTCCTTTGCTTTGCTCACGAAATCCACCTCGTATCCTATTTTGTAATGTGTTTTCTTTCTGCTTTCGGAAGATGTTGTTTTATATATCAAGTAAAATATCTGAATATCCGATAAAAAGATTGACGGACGGAAAATCTTGAAATATAATGTACCTATGAAGGAGGTGCTTGAACGTGAATAAAATAAAAGAATTGAGAAAAGAAAGCAATATCACGGTTGCGGAACTGGCAAAAGAACTGGGTATTTCGCAGAGTATGCTGACAAACTATGAGAACGGCAATGGAACACCGAGAGATGAATCTATATGGGAAAAGCTGTCGCAGATATTTGGAGTAAGTAAAAGTCATGTCATGGGACTGACTACGGATATTGAAACTACACAGAAAACCAATCGGCTGAAAGTAGTGGTTGATATGTCCCAGCCAGTATCCGTACATCCAAAGAACCAGACAGAACTTGATATACTGGTGAAAATGGATTTACTGGACGATGATGACACGGAGAAACTGCTGTGTTTTATCAATGAACTTCTTGCGAAAGACAAATATGAGGGAAGAAGAGAATCGGCGATAGAATATCTGGCAGAATAGGGAATGTGTAGAGAACCGTCCACTTGCCCAGCCGACCCTCCGCCCTGTTAGGAACCGTCGCTCTGGGCATCCTGCGGAACGTTAGTCTTTGAAAGATACGGACAGCGAATGAATAATGGTGGTAAGTCGAAAAGGATAGCAGACAGCACAGGTGGTGTGTTGTTATGTTATTCTTTTTTATTGAATTGCTTAGAAAATGGAACTATAATGTGGGGGGAAGAATTAGACAATCTTGAAGTTGTAGGAGGCTTATATGCAAAGAGAAGATATTGTTAAAAGTTATTTTCAATCGTGGCTTGATAAAAACATCGAACCATTGGAAAGTATTTTTTCTGATGATATTATATATAGTGAGTGCTATGGACCTGAATATCATGGATTAACTCAAATCTTGAAATGGTTTGCTGATTGGAATATAAACGGCGCGGTTTTGAAGTGGAAAATTAAAAAATTTATTCATCAAGGTATGTTCACAGTTGTCGAATGGTATTTTGAATGTGATTATAACAATGAAATCGGTGGATTTGACGGAGTATCTATTATTGAATTTAATAAAAATATGAAGATTATTAACCTAAAAGAATTTCAATCAAAAGCTGAACATAATTATCCTTATGAGTAATCTACAAATACCAGCTTGTCGAGATGAAAAATCAATTTATTGAACTGAAAACTATTGACTCTCACGGAACGTCATAGATTAAAGTTATCTTATCAGGAACAGGAGGTCAGCAGTTATGAGGACGGTAAAAGAAATATCAGATTTAACAGGTATCAGCGTTCGCACGCTTCACTATTATGATGAAATTGGATTGTTAAAGCCAACAGAAAAAAGTGATGCGGGATACCGGCTTTATGACGATAAGGCATTGGAAACATTACAGCAGATTTTGTTTTTCCGTGAGTTTGATATTCCATTGAAAGAAATCAAAGCTGTTATGGATAACCCGGTTCTTGAAAGAAACCAGCTTTTGCAAATGCAGAGAAAAATGTTGGTAGCAAAAAAAGAACGTATGGAACGTCTGATTACCAGCATTGATGATATTCTGAAAGGAGAGAATAAAATGGATTTTGCAATTTTCAGTAAAACAGAAGTGGAAGAAATGTTTCAAACTATGCTTGAACATATGCCCGACAATATGAAAGAACTTGCTGTCAAAGAGTTTGGAAGTGTTGAAGAATGGAAAAAGCATTATATTGAGGCAGTCTCATCAGAAGAAATGCAAAAAGGCTATGCCAAAGTTGTTGAGTGGTATGGAGGAAAAGAAAAATATTTATCTGTAGTCAACAATCCTATTAGCAAAGACGTAGCTGACAGTTACAACAAACGAATAGAAGCAGTTTTGCAAAAACTAATTGCAAAAAGAAATTGTGATGTAAATTCTTCGGAAGTTCAAGAAGTTGTTGAAGAATATGGCTTACTTATGAAGCAGTTTTCACAAATAAAAGAAGAACAAGGTTTTATGATGGCACAGGCACAGTATTATCGCAACGAAAGAATTAAGTCTATGACTGATGAGAAATATGGTGAAGGTACTGCTGATTTCTTAGCACAAGCTATTGAAGCATTTTACAAGTAAAAATACGGTTTGTGAATGAGAAACATTTGAACACTTTTTGAACACCCAGACCGTGATGAAGTCCTCAAAGCCCCTTTCTATCAGTATATGTGATTGCTTAAAACGGTTCGATTCCGGTCTGCGGCATGACCTGAAACCCTTGATTTTCAAGGGTTTTTTTGATGTCTGGATATATTTACACCCTTCTGGATCACCTCTTATTTACCCCAAATTGGATTTTGACAGCAGATATTTTTTTGACTAAAATTCGTAGAGCGATAATGAATATTTGGTCTGCGCCCAGGGGATGTTTTATACATAGTGAGCCTGGATCGTCTCAGCAGGAAAAGGGAAGACATCAAGAATGAGATCGCCTGGTTCAAGGAGCATAAGGTAAGGCTGATGATCCGCAAGCGGCAGAGGGAAGGAATCGAGACTGCCAGAAAGATATCCAGTACCAGTTTCTATAGACAAGCAAGAAAGTGAGAACAGAGTGAAACAAAAGGTGGATGAAAGAAAGAGGGAATTGTAATTGGATAAGAGACAAAAAGATTTAAGTAATTATCGAATTACAGAAGCTAATGATAGTCTGAAAGTAGCTGACCATTGTTTAAAAGAGGGCTTGTATAGGGATTCAATCAACCGTTCTTATTATGCCGCATTTTACACGATCAAAGTTGTAACATATTACTGTGTGGTTAAGAAATATTAAGAGTTTACCAATGAATGGGGCGAATTCCAAATTCCAGGTAATGTAAAAATCTTCCTATTCAGAAAAGGCTATAAAATACTTAGATTGCTGAATGATTTTAACTGCAGTGTTGACAAAATACTATAAGAGCGTGGAGACACTAAAATGTGTTAAGGGGCTGTCGGGAAATGGACAGCCCCTTTTTGATGCTCAGATATATTTAGATATATTTTAAATAAAATAGCACGAGAAACAAATAGAAGTGTAGAAAATGACATATAAGTGAAGAATGTGAAATTGAATGATTGTGCATTATATAATAAAATCTAAATATAAAAAAAACATATTTGCGCAAAATGTTAGAAGGGAGGAATGATGGATGAAATTTGGAATACATTTTAATCATTGGGGCAGCTTTTACGAAAGCCAGGGAGTGATAAAATGTTTACAGCAAGCCAAAAGTGTTGGAGCAGAAGTTTTTGAATTTTTTCCAACTGATGCGATGTTTCAGAAGAATCAGAAAGAAATTGATTTGTTGAAAGATGTAATAAGAGATTTGGATATAGAACCTACTTTTACATTTGGCTATCCAAAAGAGTATTGCATTACATCAGATCAAGAAGAAAGCAGAAATGGTGCAGTAGAATTCCTAAAACGTGGGATTGAGGGAGTTTCCTTACTTGGGGGAAAATCAGTAGGCGGAATCGTATATGGCTCCTGGCCCGCAGACTATGGTGTACAAATTATTGAGCCAGAGCTGAAAGCGCTGCACAGGGAAAGAAGTATAGCGTGTATGAAAGCTGTAATGAAGACGGCTGAAGATTTTGGTGTAACTGTAAATCTGGAAATTGTTAATCGTTTTGAACATTATCTGATCAATACAGTTGACGAAGGCTTGGAATTTTGTAAGGAGATTGACAGTCCAAATTGTAAGCTTCTGCTTGATTGTTTCCATATGAATATTGAAGAAGACGATATAGAACAGTCAATAGAGAAAGCTGCTGATCACATTGGATATTTTCATGTCAGTGAACCCAATCGTAAAGTCCCAAATACCTGTGCACATATAAATTGGAAAGCAATAGGAAAGGCTCTGAAAAAAACAGGTTATGATGGTGCCGTTGTACTGGAACCCTTCTATAAGTTTGGTGGGGAACAGGGACATAATATGAGAATGTGGAGAGATCTGGATAAGGATCTTTCAATGGAAAATCGATTACGGATTGCAGAACAGGGAATTGAATATATTAAAACACAATTTGAGGAGTGATAAAATGCTAAGTGAACGAGTAATTGGAAAAAAAGCGTGGGTAACAGGCGCTGCGCATGGAATTGGAAGAGCCAGTGCGTGGGCATTAGCTGAGGCAGGAGCTGATGTGGCAATTTCAGATATTAATGAAAAGGGGCTGGAAGAGACTGCTGAGTATATTAGAAAGCTTGGTAGAAAAGCACTGGTCCTGCCAGCTGACATAACGAAAGAGAATGAAATTGAAGAGACTATTAATACAATAGTGGATAAATGGGGAAAACTGGATATTGCTTACTGTAATGCCGGCACATTTCAGGATATTCCGGCAGAAGATATGCCTTTGGAAGAATTTGAAAGAGTTATAAAAGTAAATCTGACCGGTGCATTTATCTCTTCACGTGCAGCAGGAAAAGCAATGATAAAACAAAAAAGCGGAAGTATTATCCTTACTGCATCTATGTCAGGACATATAGTCAATATTCCACAATGCCAATGTGCATATAACTCTTCAAAAGCAGGCGTTATCTTACTGGGAAAGAGCCTGGCAATTGAATGGGCAAAACATGGTATTCGGGTAAATACAGTCAGTCCTGGTTACATTCGTACATGGAGTGATGAACCGTTAAAACCAGAAGAAATCGGACAGTCCAATTTTGAACAGTGGACACCATTAAAACGTTTTGGAGCTGCAAGTGAAATTGCCGGGATTATCGTATACCTGGCCAGTGAAGAAAGCAGTTTCGTAACAGGTTCTGACTTTGTAGTAGATGGAGGCTATACAGCATTCTGATAGAAAGGAAAAATAAATTATGAAAAAGTATACAAAGAAAATTATGGCAATGGTAACTATAGCAGCAACAATGGTAACCGGAACAGCGATTCCTGTTATGGCAGATGATGCGCCGACAATTCGTTTAATAACTTGGTTAACACCTTCAAATCCTGCACAGAAACCATCATATGATGCAATTGAAAGCTTTGCAGACGATCATGCAGATGAATTTACCCTGGAACACGAAAATATTGTTGGAGATGAGCTGAAAGCTAAGATTAAAACAGATATCGCAGGAGATACAGTACCAGATATTTTTATTTATTGGGGAAGCGGTGGAAACTCTACTATGCTGTTGGATGCAGATGTTATTATTCCATTTGATGAATATCTGGATGCGTCAGAATTGGTTAGCAGAGATTTATTCCCGGAGGAATCATTTAGCAGAACATCATCAAATGGGACGTTGACCACTATCACAACATCTCTTCAGTACGGAGTATGGCTGTGCAATAAAGCACTGTTTGAAGAATATGGTTTGGAATATCCAAAAACTTTAGATGATATGCTTGAAGTTGGAAAAGTGTTCAATGAGAATGGAATTACTCCATTTGCAATGGGATCAAAGGGTGGAAATCCAGCACATGAATTCGTAGCTGAAATTTTAGGGCAGATGCCAGACTGTGAGAAAGACTTTGAAAATCTTACACAAAATTATACCATTGACACCCCTAACATTCATAATACCCTGGAAATTGTCGACACAATGAGAGAAAACAACTTGTTCCCGGCAGATACCATTTCTATTGGAGATTGGAATCAGCAGTTTGCACTGTATAATGAAGGAAAAGCTGCAATGATCTATGCATGGACATGGCAGATTCCTAATATTACAGAAGAGACAGCAGAAAATTCAGTTATTATTGATGCCCCTGTTATGCCTGGCGGTACAAGAGATACCTCAAACTTCACACGTGCAGGCGGTGATATGGGATATATGATTTCTAAAAAAGCATGGGAAGATGATACCAAAAAACAGGCAATTATTGATATTGTAGACTATTTATATTCAACTGAGATGCAGGAAATTGGATTGTATAATGCAGGAGACATTCCGGCCAGAAATGATGTAGAAATTGACGATGCGAAGGTTACTGTTCCGCTTCTGGCAGATATTATTGCTTATGGAAAGGGAAAAGAATCTTGTCCGAACTTCCCACAGATTTGTCCGAAGACAGAATGCTGGACTGATTTTGCAGATGGATTTGATGAATTATTTGCTGGTATTTCAACTCCTGATGAGGTGATTGAACATATTGATGAATCACTGGAGTCAGCAAAGAATTAAACGGAGTTGCTTATGAGAAAAGGAAAAATCCATGATAAAATATTCGCTATATTATTTCATTTTCCGTCATTTTGTCTCTACACTGTTTTTTTGATTCTTCCTCTTGTAGCTTCTTTCTTTATTGCATTATTAAAATGGAATGGTGTTGGAGACAGTGTATTTGTCGGATTAGATAATTTTTTGGATATTTTTTTACGTGACCGATATTTTAAAAAAATAATCGCCAATACATTGATCAGTATGGGAGCTGGAGTTTTTATCCAGCTTCCGCTGGCTTTGATTCTGGCTTACATGGTTTATCGTGTGAAAAAGGGTTTCAGATTCTTTCAGACATCGTATTTCGTACCGGTAGTTATTTCAGCAACTGTAATAGGCTTAATGTTTTCATTGTTCTTTAATCCTACATTTGGACCAATCAATACGTTCCTGAAAGCTGTTGGTATGGAGAAGTATATAAAGAATTGGTTATCTGATCCTGATATTGTATTATTTTCTGTAATTTTACCTGGTATATGGCAATATCTGGGGTATCATTTTGTTATTCTCTTGGCGGGAATGCAGTCTATTCCAAGTGAGATAATAGAAAGTGCAAGGATAGATGGTGCAAATACGGTAGATATTTTTTCAAAGATTGTAATACCAAATGTGAAGAGTATGATTCAGGTTTGCATTATTATAAATTTATCCGGAGCAATTAAAACGTTTGATATTCCATACATGATGACGCAAGGTGGACCTGGTGCATCCAGTACATTTCTGGCTATTTATATGTACAAAGAAGCATTTGTGGATTCCAGCATCGGACGTGGAACTGCTATTGCGGTTTGTATGCTTATAATGGCTGTTCTGGCTACGGCAGTGGTGAACAAAATATTTGCCTATATTAACAGAAATGATTAAAGGAGAAGGAATATGCGCAGTAAAGTAAAAATATCTGTATTGATTAAATACATTGTTCTGTGTAGTGTTGCGCTTATAATGCTGTATCCACTTTTTTGGGTTTTCCTGTCTTCCTTAAAAGAGAATAATGAAATATTTTCTAGACCTTTTTCATTTCCGTTGAAACCCAAGTGGGATAATTACTCTACGGCATGGGAAGCTGCTGATGTACCGCTGCATATGTTAAATACTGTTATTTATGCAATTTGCAGTGTGGCAGGAGTTACGATTGCAAGCGCAATGACATCTTATGTCATTGCACGAATTGAAAAGGGAAGAAAGATTTATCACTATTATTCTTTGGGAATTATGATACCTATAAATGCGATTATAATCCCATTTATTCTTATATTTCGTAAAATAGGAATATTGAACACAAGGATTGGAATTATATTGGCTTTTATTGTAACGAATCTTGCATTTAGCATTTTTATCTTAACTCCCTTTATGGAGTCGATTCCAAAAGAACTGGAGGAAGCTGCAAAGATAGATGGATGTAATCGCGTGCAGATTTTCTGGAAAATAATTTTGCCGATATCAAAAAGTGGTTTGGCAACTGTTGCAACTTTTGTTTTAATTAACAGCTGGAATGATTTATTTTTAAGTCTGTTGATCATATCAAAACAGTCTTTAATAACATTGAATCAGGTATGCTATAACATGAAAGCCCAATATGTGGCAGATTATGGATTGATCTCAGCAGCAATTATAATTTTGGTCCTTCCGGTAATCGTGCTCTTTGTGGTATTTCAGAAGCAGGTTATAAAAGGAATGACAGCTGGAAGCGTGAAAGGATAAGGAATGATCAAATATAGTAAAGAATTAGAAGAACAAGGCTTTTTTGTGCAGAGATATGAAGATCGCTTTTTTTGGGATACCCCGGAAAATCTGAGTAAATATCCCTGGGGCACAAAAGATGGATGGGAAAAAGAAGAAACAAACCCGGTTTTAGGAGGAAAATTTGGTACATGTTTTGATCTATCCGTTATGAAAGATGAAAATATGTATAAAATGTGGTTTTCCTGGCGTCCAAAAGAATGCATTGCTTATTCAGAAAGTCCGGATGGTGTGCATTGGAAAGAGCCCATCGAGGTGTTAAAACCAAGAGAGGATTCATGGTGGGATAAAGATGAATTAAACCGTCCATCTGTGATAAAAGTAAATGGAATATATAAAATGTGGTATTCCGGACAGATGGCACCTTATACAAATGAAGGTAAATCCTACATTGGTTATGCCCAGAGCGTAGATGGTATTAACTGGGAAAGATTTGATGCTCCGGTACTTGTACCTGACCAGGATTGGGAATTAAAAGCTATCATGTGCCCTCATGTTATATATGATGAAACAGAAAAAATATATAAGATGTGGTATTCCGGAGGAGGTAACCATGAACCGGATGCTATTGGATATGCATGGAGTAAGGACGGCATGAATTGGAAAAAATACGAAGGAAATCCTATTTTTTCCAGTGATGTTAACATTGATTGGGAGAGAAATAAAACAGCAGCCTGCCATGTGCTGAAATGGGATGGCTGGTACTATATGTTTTATATCGGTTTTATCCATGTGGATCGTGCAGCAATTGGATTAGCCAGATCAAAAGACGGAATCACAGGATGGGAGCGATATTCTCAGAATCCGATCATTGCACCGGATAAAGGAAAATTTGACGAAAAAGCAGTATATAAACCATATGTAATGAAAAATGATACAGGATGGATCATGTGGTATAATGGAGCCATGTATATTCCTGATTCAGAAGAGATTGTACGGGAACAAATCGGAGTTGCATATCTGAAACGTGAAAACTTGTGGAATGAATAAAAAATAAAATTACATATGAGGGAAAGAACAGCAATGAACAGAAGAAAAAATACGATACGAAAACAATTGACCATATCCTATGTATTTTTGATTTTGCTATCTACAGTTCTGCTTAATATCGTTCAATTTTGCCAGATATACAAATATACGAAAGACCAACAGCAGAACGAGATTGAGAAGGAATTTATACAGACAAAAAATAATATTCAGACTGTTCTTTCCCAGATCAATACCATACGATGCCAGGCTATTGAAGTGGTTTTAAATAGTAATGAGCGCTTAAAATATGGTGAAAAGGGCTACCTTTATAGCTGCAAGGAAATTGAAAAGAATTTTCAGACACTTCGCAGATCCGGAACCTATATTGCAGATATCAGCTGGATCGATACTACAGGCAGGATAAGCAGCACAAATGAAATCATAAGAAAAGATAGTTATTATGATAATCCGTGCATGAAAGACCTGTGTGAATGCAAAGAGAATATTGTGTATACAGGCTTTTATGATCGATCCCCCTACTTGCTGGCAGATGATCACACCCCTGTGTTTTCTGTAGGACAGAATATTTATGATATATATTGTCCAAATTTGAAAATAGGATTTCTGGAACTTGATATTTATACTGATGCATTGAAGAATAATGTTAGCTTTATTCCAAGTGGAACAGATTCCAATGCGATTTTAACAGATAAAGACAATAAAATCATTTTCAAAAATGAAAATATTTCAAAAAGTAATATCATACAGAAAACATACACATTTGAAAACGGCTGGACTTTAGAAATCGGATGTGGAAATGAAGCTGTTATCAGAAATCTAAAGGAAAATCTGAAAGGTTTTGTAGGTGTAGCTGTTGTTATTTTGATACTGTCTGTGATATGTGCATCTTATTTTGCCTGGTCTATCTCAAATCCATTGGGAAAATTGACTGCCAGCATGAGTTTGATGAAAGCCAATGGAAAATTTAAAAATATAGAAGTAAATTCAAATTTAAAGGAAATAAACACCCTTGAAATAACATACAATGCAATGGTGGTTTCCTTGGAAGAGATGTTGAAAAAAAATGCTGCTATACAAAGAGAAACAAATAAGGCAAAATTGCTTGCACTGCAAACGCAGATAAATCCACATTTTCTTGCAAATTCTTTTGAAACGATCAGAGCATTGGCAATTAAAAGTGAAAGCTATGAAGTTGAAAAAGCAGCAGATGCACTTGCCAAAATGTATAGATATGTATTAAATGATAAAACGCATATAGTTTGCTTAAAGGATGAAATCAATTATGTGAAAAACTATATACGCATGCAGGAATTTAGGTTTGGAAAAAAAGTTCAGATATTTTACAGGATTCAGCAGGAACTGTATGATTTCCCTATTTTGTGCTTAACGATACAACCATTAGTAGAAAATGTATATTGTCATGGCCTGAAAGATGAGCAGAAAACAAAAATAATGATCATAGAAGCTGTACTGGAAAATGATAATTTAAGAATTGTTGTAAGTGATAATGGATGCGGAATGAGTCCGGCTCAATTACAATATGTTCACTCACTTCTTGCAGCTAATATTACTTTAAAAGTTATCAGCGAAGAATCTCCCAGAACAGGAATTGGTCTTGTAAATGTAAATAACCGTCTTGTTCTGTATTATGGAAAAGAGTCGGGAATCACTATTGAAAGTGAAGCTGGAAAAGGAACAAAAGTTTCATTTAGGATAAAAAGGGAAAAGGTGGTGCCGGATGAAAGTTTTGATAATTGATGATGAGGAAAATATACGTTTTTTGCTATGTAATTTTCTGAAAAAGTTTGAAATCGAATTACAAATTGTCGGAACCTGTGATAACGGAGAAGAAGGTTTGGAATTGTGCAAGAAACTATCTCCAGACTTGATCATTTCTGATATCCGAATGCCCAAAATGTCTGGCCTTGAACTTCTTAGAAAAGTACGGGAAACGAATAAAAACTGTTTTTGTATTTTTGTCAGTGCATATACAGAATTTTCTTATGTGCATGAAGCTATTAAAAATGGAGCAGTAGATTATATTTTAAAGCCCATTCAGGAGGAAGAGTTATATAAGATTATCAGGAAAGTGATAGGTGAGTGGAAAAAAACAGAAATGAAAAGGAAAAAGTAAAATTACTTCAGAGTGAAGTAAAAAAATTAAAAAGGAAAAGCAGATCGATTATAAAAGCAATTACGATTCAGAAAAATACAGTAAATCAGTTAGAAATGTATTAAGTTATATTGAAGAAAATTATCATCAGGATATTTCTCTGGAATCTGCCGCTACAGAGGTGTTTATGAATAAAAATTATTTATCCAGTTTATTCTGTAATGAAATGGGCGTGGGATTTACAAAGTATCTTAGTGATTTTCGCTTGAAAAAGGCCAAGATCTTATTGAGAGAAACAGAATTAAATATAAATGAAATAGCGAATATGACAGGATTTGCAACAGCAAATTATTTTGTCAGGGTGTTCAAAAAGCAGGAAAACTGTACCCCCAAAGAATATAGGATTATGGAGGAGCGGAAACTTAAATGAAAGCACTGGAAATTGGAAATGTAAAAATTACAAGTGGATTTTGGAAAGAATATCAGGAACTGATATTAAAAAAAGTAATCCCTTATCAATGGGATATTTTGAATGATAAAGTAAAAGGAATCGAAAAAAGCCATGCTATAGATAACTTCCGAATTGCAGCTGGTATTTCAAATGATAAATTTTACGGAGAAGCATATCAGGACAGTGATTTGTACAAATGGCTAGAAGCTGTAGGAAACGCACTACAGGTGGAAAATAATATTGAATTGGAAAAAAAGGCAGATGAGGTTATTGACCTTCTGGAAGGAGCTCAGGAAGAAGATGGATACTTAAATACCTATTTTCAGCTTGTTGAACCAGAGAAAAAATGGTCTAATATTTTAGAGTGCCATGAATTATATTGCGCAGGGCATTTAATCGAGGCTGCCATAGCTTATTACAAGGGAACAGGAAAAGATAAAATATTAAAAATTGCCTGCAAGCTTGCAGATTGTATTAATGAGAAATTTGGACCGGAAGAGTGGAAGATGCATGGATATCCAGGGCATCAGGAGTTAGAACTTGCGCTGGTGAAACTGTATGATCTCACGAATGAAAATAAATATTTAAAATTAGCGGAATATTTTATTGACATGCGTGGAACAAATCAATTTTTTGAAGAAGAATTTATAAAACGTAAAAGAATTTGTCACTGGACAAAATGTAAAGTGGAAGAACCAAATAGACGATATAATCAATTTCCATATCAGGAGTATAATCAATTCCATCAACCGGTACGTATGCAAAAGAAAGCAACGGGACATGCTGTCAGAGCAGTATATATGTATACAGCAATGGCAGATCTGGCTTATCATAATGGAGATAAGGAATTGCTGGATAGCTGTAAATCATTGTGGGATAATATTACGAATAAGCAGATTTATATAAATGGAAGTATTGGTTCTACACCCTCCGGTGAAGCTTTTACGAAAGACTATGATCTTCCTAATGATACGAACTATTCGGAAACCTGTGCAGCTCTTGGAATGATCTTTTTTACGTTTAAAATGCTGCAGAATTTTGAGCAGAGTTGTTATGCAGATGCAATTGAATATATTTTTTATAATGCAGTATTATCAGGCCTTGGCCTGGACGGAGAACATTTCTTTTATGCGAATCCAATGGAGATGCTTCCCAGACGTAGCAAGGATAATCCGGAGAGGAATCATTTGAAATCCGTTCGGCAACAGTGGTATGCCTGTTCCTGCTGTCCACCCAATATTGCACGTACATTAGCAGGACTTGGGAAATACATATACGGATTAGAAGAGGATGAAAGTATACTGTATGTGAACCAGTTTATAAATAGTGAAGCTACTGTTGAAAGAAATGGAAAACAGTATCAGGTAAAATTAGAGACACAGTTTCCGTTAAACGGAATAATCTCAATAACAATCAGCGGCAAAGATTGTAGTAAAATAGCTATTCGACATCCTGCCTGGTCCTCTGGTGTTAAAGTAAAGAAAAACGGGCGAGAAATTTTCTGTGAGAGATCAGAATCCGGGTATATTTTAGTTGATTTAGATACGCAGGAAATTAATAGAATTGATTTGGAATTTCAGATGGAACCAATTGTCATAGCTGCGAATAGAAAAATCAGCTATGACGCAAGAAAAGCTGCAATTATTATGGGGCCTTTACTGTATTGTTTTGAGTCTATTGACAATGGATCTGAAATAGAAGAACTGGGCTTATATGCGCAGGGGGAGCTTGAAACAAAGAGAAACAGTATTGCAGGAAAAGAAATTAATACAATATATGCAAAAGGAACCAGAAGAAGAGAACTGGAAGGAGATACACTCTATGGGGTGTATCAGGAAATGAAAGAAGATGTAAAGCTTACAGCGATACCTTATTTCCTTTGGAATAACCGTGGAGAGGGAGAAATGAAAGTGTGGATTCCGGTTGAATAATTGTTCCTGCTCTTGAAATAATGATTATTGGGGATACTTGACATCTCCTTTCTCGTTCTGTATTATAATATGCAAACTCACAGACAGTCACCTCCATACGCTATGGCTCATTTGAGTCATCTGTCGTATACAGTGGCTGTTTGTGCATATTGGATGGGGTGTAAGTATGGAACAAGAGGAAAAGAAGATATATACCATTGAGGATATTACCCGGGAACTGGGAGTGAGTAAAACTACAGTTTCCAGGGCTATTTCCGGAAAAGGACGAATCGGACGAAAGACCAGGGAGCGGGTTTTTCAGTTTATAGAAGAACATGATTATTGGTCAATGTGCTGACTCGGGGGCTTGCACAGAGGAAAACTTATAATCTGGCGCTACTTTTGTCAAAGGATCATATTGCAACGGAATTTCTTTTTTTAAGGACTGCATGAATGGGATTTGTGAAGTTGCGTCCAGATATGATTATGATATCCTGATCTGTATGGTGGAAGAGGATGTTTTATCTCAGCTTCAAAGACTGGAAGCAAATCGGAAGGTGGATGGGATGATTTTGAGTCGTGCTCTGGAGAATTCCAGAACTCAGAAGTATCTAAAATCCTGTCAGGTACCTTTTGTGGTGATTGGACCGTGTAAAGATAGAGAAATTCCCTCTGTAGACAACGAGAACCAGAGAGCCAGCGAGGAAATGACAAGCATTATGCTCATGAAGGGCAGCAGAAAGCTTGCACTTCTGGGAGGCGCGAAGAACTATAGCGTAACAAAAAGCTGATATTAGGGATTTGCAGCTGCTCATAAGAATCTGGGAGTAGAAATAAATGAAAATCTGATTTTTATGGATGCAGATAATCAGATAAAAGTGGCAGAATCTGTGAAAAGTGCTCTGGAACAGGGAGCGGATGGAATTTTATGTATGGATGATGTGATCTGCGGCATGTGTCTTGGTAGCTTCAGGGAAAAGAAGGTTCATATTCCTTCGCAGATCAAGGTGGTCAGTCTGTATGACAGCAAGAATCTGGAGGACAACAATCCGCCGGTGGCCAGTGTGAAATTTGACACAGTGCTTCTGGGAAATATGGCAAGTAGAAAGTTTTTGGAGCTTTCGGGCGAACAGACAGAAAAAGAAGAAGCATCATTAAGTTATTAGGTGGTTTTAAGAGAGTCAACACAATAAAGAATGAACAAAATTATTGATTCCAGAACTGTACTAGGAAAATTTTGGTACTTCGGTTCTGAAATCTTTTGTTTACCCGTCTATGTGTTAACTTCCAATTGTAGGTATAACTAAATAAAAATACCGCTGGATATTAAAATATGAAAAAAACTTGAAAATAAGCTAAAAGGGGCTGCCGGGAAATAGGTATTAACCGACAGCCCCTTTTTGATGTCTGGATATAAAGCGGATGCAAACAGGAAACTATGTGGGTAAATTTCTTGACATAAATATAAATTGAAAATATATCAAAAAAAGAGTATAATTATATTAAAGAAAAGATATGAAAGGAGGACGAAAATGATTATCAAAGCATCAGCAGCATTGCGAAATGATTATGCTTCAATTTCAAATTTAGCTAAAGAGAGTAATGAACCTATTTATATAACCAAGAATGGCGAGGGTGATATGGTTCTTATGAGCATTGAAGCATATGAAAAGCGTGAACAGTTACTTCAATTACGTGCCAAGGTACTGCAGGCTGAGCAGGAAAGAATAGATGGTGCTCCGACTATAAGTGTAGCTGAAGCACGAAAAAAAATTAAGAGAGAGACTCAGTGAGTTGTAGAGTTGAGATTCTTCCATCAGCCTGGGAGGACTTAAAACAGATTGAAGATTATTATGCTTTAAATTTTGATGTTGAGACAGCTCTTAAAGTAAGTGACCATATTTTAGATACCATAGAACGGTTGCAAGACTTTCCCGATTCGGGATCATACACACCAGATATCTGGTTAAATGAGCGTGGTTATAAAATGGTCATTTGCAAAAAGCATGTAGCAATATACAGAAGAATACAAGAGTGTATCTATGTTTATCATATTGCAGATACACAGACGGATTATACCAAATTGTTTAAATAATGCGTGTAGGTAAGAAGTTATCATAGGAATGGAATATATTATTCTGAAGCAGCTGAGTATTACTAATAGTGGGGGCAATTCCAAATTCCAGAAAATATAAAAATTTTCCTGTGTGAGAAATGCTAAATGATATATGGATTTATGAAGTATTTTGACAGCAATGCTGTCAAAATCATATAAGATCGTGGAGACGATAAAATACGTTAAACCCTTGATTTTTCAAGGCTTGAGAGAGTTATTTTAAGAAGTAGAAGATTATTGTAGAATAACTTAAAATCCCGTGGGTAGTGATACCCGTACCGGTTCGATTCCGGTCTGCGGCATGATTTTAAGTGAGAGAAACGTTGATTTCACAGCGTTTCTCTTATTTTTTTGCTTATAGGTTTTGAACACACTTGAATACAATTTTTACAGTTGTATACCTCATCTGCGTTTCTTTCTTCTTATAATTCAGAGAACAATTATTAAGACGGAAAACTGATGCCTGATAGAACAGAGATAAGAATAAGCCGGATAAATGCTGAATGTTACAGCATTTATCCGGTCTTTGTTCTGTAAATTTTCACCACATTTAATATAAAGCACTATACCTGTATTCTGTCTGCAACTTCATTTCCAAGAACAATCTTTCGGTTTGCAGAGGAAATGATCAGAGAATCGTGGAATTTGCGGAGAACACGAATCGTGCTGCCTTCATGAATATCCATATCGTGCATGGATTTCATAACTTCCGGCAGTCCGAACATCCATTTAATGGTGTAAGTGTATCCCTGAATAGAATCTGATAATGAATGCATAAAAAAAACCTCCCTGTATAAAGCAATATGGTAAATAATGTCAGATAATTTATTGCTGTTATTGAAATAATTGTATATCTATGAGCGCTAGTTCGTCAATTATAACATTATTTCATACAATATCTGAATAATCATTCATTTATTCAGATATTTCCAGGGACTTTTTTTCGCATATACATATAATTTATTCGACAAATTTCAGATTATCAAGAGCATAGCGGAGTGCCATGCACATTAATTCATTTCTTGAGCGTCCGCTTTTGGCAGACAAGTCATCATATTGTTCCTGCAGTTCACGTTCAAGACGAATGGTCATGGTGATTGATCTGTCTTCTTTTTTATCTGTACATTTTGGCCGGACAATAAAGTCGTTTGGCATGATTATCCCTCCTGTAAAACATTTATTAGTGAATAGAGTTATCGTAATTAGTCTTGCTTATTCCAATTTTGATTTCTGTAATCACTGTTATGATATAAAGTATAGTTACACAGGATTGACATTGATATAACACAATTTTATAATACATAATAGTGTTACTTATGTTGCCGCTATAATTGATATGAGTGAGTTGTGAATGTGTGGGGAATACTTGTAACATTAGAATGCAGTAAATAAATATTTTCAGAGAGACTGGGTAAATATATGGAAAATGTGATTCGGAAACTGTATGCTATGTATATGGATAATGGCAATGGGGAAGAAAATGAAATATCAGAAATACATGATGATTTATGTAAAGAGAAAAAAGAGGCAGCATACCAGTGTTACCAGAAATTAAGAGCCCGGCTGACAGATGAACAGGCTGAAGAACTGGATGTATTGATGGCTAAAAATATGGAAATATATCCTCAGGAATTGGAAAAGAGCTTTATTATGGGGTTTAAAACAGGGGCAAGGCTGATGTGCGAGGTTTTTGGTGAAGAAACAGAATGATTGTAAAGCAGATATGGCAATTCTCCAGATAAAGTATGATTTTAGAGGATTGCCATAGGTCTGATAAGTGGGTCTGACATATAATTTTTGATAACATGATCAGGATAATTTATGGTTGTGTTGAACGTTATCAGAAATTGTGAGGTTGTCAGACGTAATTTCATTCAGGAGATATTCTATAGTATGCATATGTTCGTTCATAACTTTTTCTGCAAGAGGTGCATCATTATTGGTTATTGCCTGAACAAGCCGGGTGTGCTGGGAATCAATCTCCGGTGCATCATTATTTTTCTGCATAAGATAGGAACGTATTCCAACGATCATATTTTCGGTAATCTGTGCAGAGGCATTTAAGACACTCAGTATTAATGGATTGGCAGAAATCTGAGCAATTTTCAGATGCAGGTCACGATCCAGATCACCGCGGATTTTTTCATCCTGAGTGCTGTCCAGTCTGGCGATGATAAGCCGGAGTTCAGCAGCATCCAGTGGTGTACAGTTCTGGGCAGCAAGAAAAGCAGTTTTGCTTTCCAGTGCACCTCGAAGCTGCAATGCATCCTGAATTTTACTGTTGTACATTTGAAATATGATAGACAGCGGTTCAGTAAGACAGCTGTGAAGATCAGTTGCAATATAATTGGCACCGCCATGTACGCTGACAGTGATCCCGAGCAGGGAAAGAGCCTTCAGGACTTCTCGTAATGCAGGTCTGGAGATTCCGAATTCTTCTGCCAGAATACGTTCAGCAGGAAGTGCGTCGCCGGGTTGTAATTCTCCGTTTTGGATTTCTTCGATAATTTGCTTCAGAACATCGTTGAAGGTACTGGTTTTATCTATTTTTCTAAACATTTATTTTCCTCTTTCCCGGTACATCGAAAACGATGTACCAGCCTTTGTTGTATTATGCAGCTCTATATCAGATAACTGTTCCGCAGAGATTTCTTTGATTGTTAAATAGTTACATACATTTAATATTATAACGGATTGAAAAGGAGATGCAACTGATTCCTGCAAAATTTCTAAAAGTGTAAAATTTTTGCAGCTGTTTTATGCTTTTTATAGACAAACCTGTTGCATCACTGGCATCTTGCAGAGAGTGAGTTTCTTTTGCATCCGCAAATGTTTTATTCTTTTCCCAATTATACGTAGTTTTACGCGCCCTCTTTTCATAAATATGCCTTCTTATGTCCGTATAAAGGCAGCCAACTCTATTTGGATAATTAAATTCTCCACATAAGACAACCAGCGAGAGAGGTTGAGATTCTCTGTTCTGGCAATATGTGATAGATAAGAGATAGCCGCCCATTCTTTACCAGGAATCAAGGCGGCTATTCTTTGTTTTCGTTATTTCTTCGCTTGAAGGTTAAAAGTTCATTTTACTGAAATCAATATACAGATCATCATAGATTCCTGCCTTGATCGTATCGGCAAAGGTGTACTGTTCGGAATCGCTGGTATCAAAATTATAAACCAGGATCAGGTTTTTGATTGGGTCTACAATCCAGTATTCACGAACTCCGGCAGTACGGTATTTAAACAGTTTGGTAAAGTAATCAGTTTTCCTGCTGCCTGGTGAAACAATCTCAATGATCCAGTCCGGAGCACCGACACATCCCCGCTCATTCAGTTTATTTGGGTTACAGATCACGGAGATATCCGGTTCAACGTAGTTTTTATCATCTTCATTCAGAAATACAGCGAATGGGGCAATATAGGTCTTACAGGAGCCGCTGTTACTGTCGATATAGTCCGCAATCTTCCGGTATAGTGTTCCGGCAATATCCTGGTGCTTTCTGGTAGGCGGTGCCATGTAATAGATCTGCCCGTCTATCAACTCCGCCCGGGTTCCCTCTGGCAAGTTATAAATATCTTCTACGGTGTATTCCTCATATTGTGGTAATGCCATATAAACACATCCTTTCATGGTAGAGTGTTGACAGAGTAACGATGATTATGCGTTGTCACGTTCCATTCGCTGATCCACAGCCTTTTTGATATAGCTGTTTACGGATTCTCCGGCGGCGGTTGCTGCCAGCATAATAATTTCTTTTTGACCTTTAGGAAAAGTTACATTAATGCGGTCGTAGTTACTTTTTACATATTTGTTTACAGCTTTTTGCTGCGCTTTGCTTACTCTAGTTTCTTCTGACATGTTCACACCTGCTTTCTGAGTGATCATAAGGGGCGGTAATACAGGTTTACCTTTTCCACCATAACTGAAATATAACACAAGAATCTATTGGTGTAAATATACAAATCCGGGAATCCCGTAAAATCAACATTCTTTGCAGTTTTTTTATAAAATTTTATAATTATATTAGAAATTAGACAAATTTCTCTCACATTTATAGGTTATGATATTTACATCTTAAGGAAATGACGTACCTTAAGAGAAAATCTTTCCTTTCCCTAAAAGTGTAAAATGAACGTGAATCACCGCTTAACCGACAAGATCGACGGAGAAGCGGTGATTTTATTATGTCACTGAAGCAGGATTCTTTCTTATAAACCTCTGTAACGATTAAGACAGGCATAAATTTCCTGGATACGGGGGATGGCGTAACCGCAGGAAATTTTTTGATTCTCCGTAAAGAAGGACAGACCATGTGAAGAGAGATTTTTCCAGAGAAACTGCACAATCTCAGGCAGGGTACGTCTGCCGTCTGCCAGATGTTCAACTGCATATTTCAGCAGGAGTCCTAGAGCGTGTCTGAAAAATAAAAATTGCACAAAACGCATGTTTTATTTCCCTTTTTCATGATAAAATAAAGAAAAAGGGGTGTTCACTATGTTGAGACGATATGAGTTGACTGATGAAGAATGGC
>ENA-OQAB01000446-OQAB01000446.1-human-gut-metagenome-genome-assembly--contig:-NODE-446-length-22739-cov-4.355961_pt1 | contig 22739 bp, 22 predicted proteins | sample MGYA00242490_ERZ504517 | MGnify/ENA primary metagenome ERZ504517 (study PRJEB26092, sample SAMD00036298) | human gut metagenome | host: Homo sapiens | study: EMG produced TPA metagenomics assembly of...
TTACGGCACAGGATATGTTGAGCGGCCGCTATGAAATCGGCAATAAAGCCCTCGTCGTCGGCGGCGGTATGGTCGGCTGTGAAGCTGCCGAATTCCTCTGCGAACGGGATCACAAAGTCACGGTCATCGAAATGAAGGATCAGCTGGCTGCTGACGTTTCCAAGGAAAACCGAGTCTTCATCTTCAACGATTTCGAACGCCACGGCGTAGAACTCGTACCGGGTGCCAAGGTTACGGAATTCTTTAAAGACGGCGTCAACTATGAATTGGCTGATGGAACGAAAGGTGAATTACGCGGCTTCGACAGCATCGTCTTGGCCATGGGTTCCCGCAGCTACAACCCGCTCAATGAAGAAGTTTCTAAATTCGTGCCGCAGACCTTCGTCATTGGCGAAGCCTTCAAAGCACCTGGCAGCGCCCTTACGGCGACGACCGATGCCTTCAATGCAGCCTTAGAAATCTAAGCACTTATTGCGTATAGCAGCGTGTCTCCCAAATCCTTGATTTGGGAGACATAAAGTGCTATCAGGAGGAATAGAACGTGGAAGTAACAAAGACCAGTAAAAAGTTGTATCTTACAGCTATCGTATTATATCTTAACTATCTGATCCTTGGTGTGGCCGCATCCATTCTCGGCCATTATAAACAAGCTTTGGCTCAGCAATGGGGGTCGGCACAGCTTGCCGGCGGCCTGTATGATGCCAGCGGCGTCGTCTGGGTATCGGCTTCTCTCGGCCTTGGCTGCCTCATCGGCAGTTTCTTTTCCGGTCCCTTATCTGACCGCTTTGGCCGCCGTATCGTTTCTTTTTTTGGCAGCGTTCTCTATGCCGTCTTTTTCTTAGGCGTCGCCTTTGCCGATAATCTGACCGTGGCCTATATTGCCGGCCTTATCGGCGGTATCGGTAATGCCTGCCTTAACGGCGGTGTCATTCCGGCAGCTATGGAAATCTTCGTCGGCCGCAGCGCTTTTGCCAGCATCATGACGAAATTGTTCATCGCTATCGGCCAGTTCATCCTGCCGTTCATGATCATGTTTACGGCTTCGGCTCAGATGCCGCACACGACCCTGTTTTACTTGTTCCCGGTTATCTGCGCTGTCATCGCCGTCTTGACGATGATCATGCCCTTCCCGAAACAGGCCGGTGTATCGGATAAGGGGGATGAACCGTCCTTCATGGAAAACCTGAAAAATCTGAAATTTACAGCCAGCAGCATCGCCTTGATCATCATGGGCTTTACGACGACGGCTACTTTCCAGATTTGGGTAAACTGCAACCAGGAATACGGCAAATGGGTCGGCATGTCCAATCCGTCGGTCATCCAGTCTTATTATTCTATCGGCGTCATCGTTGCCGTCCTGCTTACGGCCGTCATTGCCGACAAGGTCATTAAGTCCATTCGCTTGGTATTCTGGTATCCCTTGATTGCCTTTATCATGTTCGTCATCTTAGCCGTAGTTCAGGATCCGACAATAACGCTTATCGGTGGTTTTGTCATCGGCTTTGCGGCAGCCGGCGGCGTATTGCAGCTGGTTACGGCTACGGTCAGTGACCTCTTCCCGCAGGTAAAAGGGACGATCATCAGTATCGTCATGATTCTCTCCAGTATCGGTACTTGGGTTGGTGTATCGGCAGCCGGTTCGATTGCAACGGCCGGCGGTGCCAATGGCCCGGTTTATGTCGTTATCTTTGATGCGGCCATTACTTTGTTGAGCGTCTTGTTGGCCTTGTTCGTCAATATCTCGGCTAAAAAAGCAGCTCGCTAGGATAGATAATCTCTGCCGGAATGAAATCTGGCAGAGATATTTTCCTATCTTTTTATCAAACTATGTGAATAATAGAACTTAATAAATTTGAGGTGATTGTACAATGAATACCAATCGATTTCAGGCGCCCCGGGAAAAGGGGCAGAAACCGACTGGCAAACGCTGGTTTATGTTGTCTTTGATTTTTGTTCTGACGGCGATTAACTATTTGGACCGGACGAATATGGCCGTAGCGGCTCCGAGCATGAGCGCTGAACTCGGTTTTAGTGCTGCGACGATGGGCATGCTGCTGTCAGCCTTTGCTTGGGCATATGCCTTGATGCAGGTACCGGGAGGTTATTTCCTGGAACGAGTCGGTCCGCGCATTACCTATACGATTTCCCTGTTTTTGTGGTCCTTGTTTACCATGATCATGGGCCTTGGCAACAGCTTTTTATCTTTTGTTCGGCATTCGTCTGGCCATCGGGGCTGCAGAATCACCGGCTTTTCCGACCAATAGCCGCGTCGTAGCGGCCTGGTTCCCTGATCATGAACGGGCGACGGCGACGTCTATCTATACGGCTGCTGAATTTATTGGCTTGGCTTTCTTAACGCCGGTTTTGTTTTGGATTTTGGATACCTTCGGCTGGCGAGAAGTCTTCTATATTACCGGTGTCATCGGTATCGGCGTCAGTGCCATTTGGTATTGGCTATACCGGGACCCGAAGGACTGCCAAGGCGTCAATCAGGCCGAACTAGACTATATTCGTCAAGGTGGGGGACAGGCGGAAGAGGCCGGTACGTCTAAAAAGATTACCATGGCCCAACTCAAAGAGCTGTTTCGCCATCGTCAGCTCATCGGCATTTATATCAGCCAATTCGCCAACACGAGCACGATGTATTTCTTTTTGACCTGGTTCCCGACGTACTTGATTATGGCAAAAATCTTCCTATGTTAAAAGCCGGGATTTATGCCATCATCCCTTATTTCGGTGCCCTCATCGGTGTCCTCCTCGGCGGTCGCTGGTCCGATCACATGCTGAAAAAAGGCGCTTCTTTATCGAAGGCCAGAAAGCTGCCCATTGCCTGCGGCTTGATCTGCTCCATGTCGATCATGGCGGCGAATTACTTTGATTCACTGGACATCATCATTGCTATCATGGCCTTATCCTTTTTTGGCCAAGGCATGGCGGCCATCATTTGGAGTACCGTTGGGGACGTTGCTCCCAAGGAATCGTTAGGCCTGGCCGGTGGTGTATTCAGCTTTGCCGGTAATTTGGCCGGTATCGTAACGCCCATCGTCATCGGATTCATCGTCCAGCTTACCGGTTCTTTTGTCGGTGCCATGGTCTTTATCAGTGCCGTCGCCGCTGTCGGCGTCTTGTCGCTCATCTTCATCGTCGGCGATATTCACCGCTTGGAAACCAAGGAAACCTCATCTTCAACCTTACCTTAAAAACCTCTTTGCAAACGAAAACGAGCCCGTCACGACAATCTTGTCATGGCAGGCTCGTTATTTTATGTCTTATTCTATTAGTGAAGGGCTCGCAGGATTTGCTGCAGTGTCGTAACTTCTAGCTGGCCCGGAGCCGATGCTTTTTTGGCAGAGCCAAAGGTCAGGGCCGAACCGAAAATTTCGCCGCTGATACGGCTGATGGCACCGAGTTTTCCCATGGACATGGTGATGATCGGTTCATCCGGATACTGGGCTTTTACGGCTTCCGTCGCCGACAGCAAGGTCAGGACGTCTTTGGCAGACGTCGGCATGCAGGCCAGTTTTGCCACGTCGGCGCCGAGCTTTTTCATACCCGTCAAGCGGCCGGTGATGTCGTCGAAAGACGGCGTCTTGTCGAAATCATGGTTGCTCATGATGACCGTGACGTTGTGGGCTTTGGCAGCAGCCAAGGTCTTCTCGATGCTTTCGCGGCTGCGGAAGTACTCGACATCGACGGCGTCGACTTTACCGCTTTCGATGGCGTAGTTGATGAGGTCGAAGTAGTAGGTTTCCGGAACGGCTGTTTCACCGCCTTCTTCCTTTGTACGGAAGGTGAACAGGATGGCTCCGTTGGGAAGTTCCCGGCGAACTGCATCCAAGGCTTCGCCGACGGCTTCGAGGGACGTGACGTCCTTTAAGAAGTCGATACGGAGTTCGACGACATCGTAAATTTTATCTTGGAGATAACGACACTCCTGAACGAGTTCATCGACAGAATGGCCGACGATGGGGACGCAGATTTTCGGCATCCCGTTGTCGAGAGTGACGTTGCCAATTTTAACCATATTTTAAATCCTCCTATGCTTTCATGACGCTATTATAACGCACGTTGATGATGCAGGCAATGAGAAAACTTGTCAGAGCCAGCGGCTGCTGTGGGGGACGGCCGGCAGCCTGACAACGTCTTTCAGGGGTTTTTAGGACGGTTTAGAAAAGGACGTCTTTAATAAAGTCTACGGGCATTTCTTTCCCCGTCCAAAGTTTGAAGGCAGCAGCGCCCTGATAGAGCATCATGCCCAGGCCGTTGAAGTTTTTGCAGCCCACTTCATCGCACCATCTCATCAACTTCGTCTGACGCGGAGCATAGACCGTATCCATGACGACCAAATCCGGGCGGAGATAGGATTTATCCGGAAGGGCGACGACGTCTTCGAGGGGCTTCATGCCGCACGAAGAGCTGTCGATGAGGATGTCGGCGCTGTCTAATTCTTCTTTTAATTTTGCGTGGTCTTCAAGACGGTAAATATTGACGACGCAGTCCGTCCGTTCGCGGAGCTTCTTGACCGTTTCTTCGCCGTGGGCAAAGAATTCATCGTCGCGGTTGAAAATCGTCAGTTCCCGGACACCGTCGAGGGCAGCCTGGACTTGGATGGCCGTTGCAGCACCGCCGGCGCCGATGACGACCATTTTTTTGCCGACGTATTCAACGCCTTCGTCTTTGAGGGCCTGCATGGCGCCGACGCCGTCGGTAATGGTACCGGTCAGAACGCCGTTATCGTTGACGACGGTGTTGCAGGCACCGATGATCTGAGAGGCCGGCGACAATTTGTCGAGGTACTGCGTAATCGGCCCCTTGTTGGGCATGGAAACGTTCCAGCCGCGGACTTTCATAGCGCGAAGGCCTTTTACCGTGTCTTCCAGCGTCGAGTTGTCGACTTCAAAGCAGACATAGACGTAATCGAGACCTAATTTTTTGAAGGCTTCGTTATGCATCGTCGGTGACATGCTGTGGCGAATCGGATAGGCGATGAGGCCGATTAATTCCGTATGACCCGTGACGCGTTCTGTAACTGCAATTTTACCCATGATAGAATCCTCCTGTTGTGAGAATAAAGGAATATCGTATTTTTATATTTGAATCGTCTTTCCATGAAGGGATACAAAAAGACAGGAAAGCAGGACACCGCCGCTTGAAACAGCAGCAGTATCCTGTTTTCTGCTTACCTAGTCGTCGAAACCGCCAATCATGTCGATCGTAGCGACGATGTCGCGGCCGACTTCCGTACCGTGGATGATCTGACCGGTCTTGCGGCTGTTGCCAAAGTTGCAGAAGGGGATTCCCTGTTCTTTGGCATAGGTTTCAAAGGGGTTATCCGACGGGATGTCGGGAACAAGGCCCATGCAAATGAACCCGTAGTCGAAGGGATACTCGGCAGATTCACCGTTGTGGGAGGCAATGAATTTGTCCGGGCAGACCTTTTCTAAGGACGTGCTGAGATGCATGTCGACGGGGTGCTTTTCTAAGAGCTCTTTGAAGGTCGCTTTGGAAACGATATCGGCGTCTTTCCCGAAGGACGGCATCATTTCAATCATGGTGACATCGGCTTTTCGCAGGGTGAAGAATTCCATGACGTCCAAACCGACGGCACCGCAGCCGATGACGACGACTTTTTTCCCTTCGGCATTGGCTTCGTAGTAAGGAATGTTGTCCATGAATCCGTAGATGGAGCGAATGTGGGAACCTTCGGCATCAGTCAGTTCACGGAGACCTTCGATAGGCGGAAGCATGGGACGGGAGCCCGTTGCGGCATAGAGAATGTCCGGCTTTAATTCAGCCAAGAGTTCCTTCGTTGCCGTCGTGTTCAGGCGAATCGTCAGGTTCGGCAGCTTGGCAGCCCGGCGTTCGAGATATGCCGGGAAGTCTTCGATGCGCTTCTTTTCCGGCAGCAAAGCAATCTTGCGGGTCAGGCCGCCCAGTTTGTCTTCCCGTTCGAGGAGAGTGACCCGACAGCCGACTTCAGCTGCCGAGCAGGCTGCTTCTAAGCCCGACGTGCCGCCGCCGATGATGACGACATGGATGTCGCGGGTGACCTTCTGTTTCTTATATTGGTCGCCGCCGATGACGTCGGGATTGACGGTGCAGCGAATGGGCTGCGATTTGAAAATGCGGTGATCGGCACAGCCGATGTTGCAGGAGATGCACTGACGGATGCAGTCCGTACGGCCAGACTGTGCTTTGCGGGCCCAATCAGGATCGGCGATGAGGCCGCGGCCGATGGCGATGAAGTCGGTCTTACCTTCGGCGATGACCTGGTCGGCAATTTGAGGATTACGGATGTTGCCGGATGCGATGACCGGTTTGTTGAATTTCTTCTTGACGGCTTCGGCCAAGTAGACGCGCCAAGCGTCAGGCATGTCGCATTTGTCGATCTGGTACTGGATGGAGTCGTTGACGGCAGCCGATACGTTGATGATATCGACTTCCGGTTCGATGTATTCGAGGAGTTTCAACGAGTCTTCCAAGGTGTTGCCGCCTTCGATGAATTCATCTGCTGACAGACGGAATACGATGGGAACCCAGGGGCCGACAACTTTGCGGACGGCTTCGACGACGAGGCGGGCAAAGCGGGCACGATTTTCATAAGAGCCACCGAATTCATCGGTACGTTTATTATACAGGGGAGATAAGAACTGGTCCAGCAGGTACGAATGACCGCCGTGGATTTCTACCATGTCGAAGCCGGCCTGGATAGCATGCTGAGCGGCGATGGCATACTTCTGGACAATGTTGAGGATTTCACATTTATCGAGAGGACGCGGTGCCGGATTGCCTTCTTTGGAAGGGACGGATGAAGCCGATACGGCTTGGAGGCCGTCGAGCCGTTCCGGGTAGGCCGAAGCACCGGCGTGGTTGAGCTGAATCGATGCCAGGGCACCGTATTTGTGAATCCGTTCAGTCAGTTCGTAGAGACCGGGGATGAACTGTTTCTTGTCGATACGCAGCTGTTTTGTTCCGTTCGTTGCCAAGGGATAGTCGATACAGGCGTTTTCAACGGTAATCAAGGCTGTACCGCCGCGGGCGCGAAGACCGTAATAATTCTTCATTTCTTCTGATACTTCACCGGTGAAGGTGGCAAGGTTGGATCCCATGGGGGGCATGATGACGCGGTTGCGGAAGGTGGTCCGCTTGACCGTAAAGGGTTCGAAAATATGTGGATACTGCTGGCTCATAAAGAGACATCCTCCTTCTATATAGTACTAAAGGTATATGTGAATTGTAGAACTATATTTTTGATCTGCCCTTATTATACGGATGAAATACTGATAACACAATTTCTTAAAATAAGCGAAAACAGTTCAAAAAAAACTATTGAAAATGATATAATAAGGGCAATCGATACCGAGAAATCGTCGATAAAACAAAGATAAACTCATTTTACACTACGAAGTAAGTTTGGAAGAATCAGCATTTTCGGCCATGAAGCTTTGACTTCTCCTGTCATTTTGGGTTTTCATAAGATTGTTTTTATTGATAGAAAATAAGATTGAAATATTAATAGATAGGCTATTGATATATAAGGATTTATCACAAAGATTGATTAAACGGCATATAGAAGGAGTCTGTTATGAACTTAAAGCAACTTCAATATTTTACGAAATTGGCGGAGACGGAACATTACCGAAAGGCTGCGGAAGCCCTGTATATTACGGAACCGAGCCTTAACCGAGCCGTTCGGGAAATGGAAAAAGAGCTGGGAATCCAGCTCTTTGAAAAACGGGGACGAAATATTTTTTTTGAATAAGTACGGTCATCTTTTTTTTGCCCTATGTGAAACGCTCTCTGCAGGAACTGGAACGCGGCGTTGATTTGATGAAAGCTTATACGCGCCCGGATCAGGGAAAAATTACGCTGGGATTTATTTATACCATGGGCTATACTTTGGTGCCGGAAATGATTACTCAATTTCAGGCTATTGACGGTAATGGCGGCATTACCTTTGATTTCCATCAAGGGACGACGGCAGCCCTGATTAAAGAGTTAAAAGAGGAAAAAATCGATGCTGCTCTCTGTTCTTCCGTTGAAAACGAACCGGACGTCCTCTTTTATCCCGTGGCCGAAGAAGAATTGGTCGTAGCCGTCCCCAAGGGGCACCCTTTGAGCAACCGTGGCTCTGTCTCCTTAAAAGAACTGGAACCGTATCCTCTTATCGCCTTCGATAAGAGCAGCGGCTTAAACGAGATGATCAATAAACTCCTCGACCAGGCTCAGGTCCATTTAAAGACCGCCTGCCATGTAGAAGAAGACAACGCCATGGCCGGCTTTGTAGCGGCCGGCTATGGCGTTGCCATTTTACCTGATTTCTATACACTTCAATATTATAATCTCGATCGGATACCTATTGCCGATTCTTTTGAACGGCGCTATCTCTTTTTGGCTCTCCTGCGCCAATCCCAGGTATTGCCCGTCGTAGAACGGTTCCGAAATTTTCTCCTGTCCCGATGGCAGCGGGGAGCCATCTGAGTCAGTCCTCGATGCGGTGGAGGTCACCGACGATGAAGATGAAGGAGAAGACGCCAATGGCGGCGATGCAGCCGACAAATATCATGGCGCCGACGAATGAGCCCGTCGCTTGGACGATAAAGCCGATGACGATGGGCGTAATGATGCCGGCTAAATTGCCGATGAAGTTGAAGACGCCGCCGGCAAGGCCTACGGAATGGGCCGGTGCCACGTCGCCGACAGTACTCCAGACGATGGCAGCCATGCCTTGACCGAAGAAGGCCAGGGCCATGACGATGATGATGGCATTGAGAGAATCGAAATAATTAGCCGTCATGATGGTCATTGAACAGAGGAGACCGCAGATGATGGGCAGTTTTCTGGCTTTTGAAAGGGAACTGCCGCGGCGCAGCATGGAGTCAGACCAGTAGCCGCCGAGGAGGACTCCGATAAGGGCACCGACGTAAGGAATGATGGCGTAGATGCCGGCTTTTAACAAGGGCAGGTTCTTAGCCATGATCAGATACGTCGGGAACCAGGTTAAAAAGAAAAACATCGTACTGGCATTGGAAAACTGTCCTAAATAAATCCCCCAGAGTTGGCGGTGTTTAAATAATTCTGCGATTTGAGACCAGGTAATCTTTTGCTTTTCTGCGGCGGTACTGCCGAGGCCGCCGCCTTGGCGGATATAGTCCAGTTCCTCCTTGTTTGCCCCGGAATCGGGACCGGGTTCGCGGTAGAGAAAGAACCAACCGAGGCTGGCGACGATGCCGATAAAACCGGTGATGTAAAAGATTTCCCGCCAGCCGTAGGTTTCTAAGATCCAAAATAAAACGGGCGTTAAAAAGGCCAGACCGATGAATTCGCCGGCCGTATAAATCGAGGTTGCCGTCGCCCGTTCATGAGACGGGAACCAGGCGGCGACGACGCGGCTGTTGGTCGGAAAGGCCGGGGCTTCGGCAGCGCCGATGGCCATGCGGATGCCAAAGAGCGAGGCAAAGGACTTCCCAAGACCCATGAACATGGTGAATAAGGACCATAAGAATAACGAGGCTGTATAGACGATGTGAGAGCCAAATCGTTCGATGACCCAACCGCCGGGAATCTGCATCAGCCCGTAAGACCAGGAAAAGGCGGAGAATAAAAGGCCCATGGTGGCAGCGCTGAATCCGAGTTCATCACTCATGCTGGAGGCTGCGACGGCCATGTTGGTCCGGTCCAGGTAATTGATAGCCGTGAGGATAAATAAGAGAAACAGCATGAACCAGCGTTTCTTCGTTTTCTTAGGACGTGAGTTCGTCATATATGATCATCCCTTCAAATTGTTAAAATATTCACATACGATACTGCGCTGATGCGCAAGTATGTATCTATTTTAAACAAGAAGGTCGACGGGTACTATTACTTATTTTATATATATTGATATATATATACTATTGATTTAGCGCTTAGCCTAAAAAGCAGGCATACGAAGGATCGTGCTTCGCATACCTGCTTTTATAGATATTCTTATTTTTCGTCCATGATGGCGACCGGGCCGCGGTCACCGGTTCGTATGCGGACCGCATCTGCCAGGGGATAAATGAAAATCTTGCCGTCACCGGGCTTACCTGTTTTGCAGACCTTTTCAGCGACTTCGACGACTTTGTCGACGGGAACTTCGCAGACGACGGTCTCTACTTTGATACCCGGCAGGAGATTGATGTTGTAACGCTGACCGCGGTAGACTTCGACGTATCCTTTTTGAAGGCCGCAGCCGAAGACCTGACTGACGGTCATGCCCATGACGCCGATTTTGTTCAAGGCTTCTTTTAAATCTTCCAGTTTACTGGGACGGGTAATGATTTCTATTTTAGTAAGGGTATGTTCTTCCGTCTCTATCACCTCTATATCGTATGGCTGTTTACGCCGGCCTGGTTTACGACAGCAGCATGACCTAAGGCTGTATTGTCTAAGGGAGAGGTCTGAACCCCTTCAAAGGGGCTCCCGGCGGTGATGGCGTAATTGTAACCCTGTTCGCCGTGTTCGCCAATATCGAGACCGGCAATTTCTTCTTCTTTATCGGCCCGGACGGTCATGAACAGGCTGATGACTTTAAAGATAATGAAGGTTCCTGCGATGGCAAGAGCGTAGGCGACGACCGTAGAAATGAGTTGAGCGGTCAGTAATTCACTGCTGCCGTAGAAGAGGCCGTCGGCACCGGCAGGATTGACGTCTGTCGTCGCCCAGAGCCCCGTTGCGATGGAGCCCCAAGTACCGCCGATGCCGTGAATCCCGAAGGCATCGAGGGAATCGTCGTAGCCGAGTTTGGTCTTGACGACGGCGACAGCGACGTAGCAGATAACGCCGCCGACAGCCCCGATAATGAGGGCCGGAAGGGGAGCGACGAAGCCTGCTGCCGGGGTGATGGCAACGAGGCCTGCGATACATCCGGAAGCGGCACCGAGGATGGTCGGTTTCCCTTGGACACGCCATTCCACGACGACCCAGGCGACGGTGGCAGCAGCTGCGGCGGCCTGAGAGGTGATAAAGGCGTTGGCGGCCAATTCATTGGCTCCGAGGGCACTGCCGGCATTGAAGCCGAACCAGCCGAACCAGAGAAGGGCAGCGCCAAGGACAGTCATGGGAAGATTATGAGGAACCATAGGACTCTTCCCGTATCCGTAGCGGCGGCCTAAGAGGATGCAAAGTGTAAGACCGGAAACACCGGAGAGAATGTGGATGACCAGGCCGCCGGCGAAGTCGAGGGCGCCGAGTTTAGCGAGGAAGCCGCCGCCCCATACCCAGTGGGCCATGGGATTGTAAATAAAGAGGGCCCAGAGCAGGATGAAGACGACGAAGGCGTGGAACTTCATGCGTTCGGCAAAAGCCCCGGTAATGAGGGCCGGAGTGATGACAGCAAACATGCACTGGAAGGCGACGAAGGCCAGTTCCGGAATCGTTCCGTTGTCGAGAACCGTCATGCCGACTCCGGTGAGGCCGATTTTATCAAGAGATCCGATGAAGCCGTGAATGTCGGTACCGAAGGTCATGGCATAGCCGATGAGAATCCATTCGACAGAAATCATGGCGACGATGAAGAAGCTCTGCATAATCGTTGCCAATACGTTTTTTATTGCGGACCATGCCGCCGTAGAAGAAGCCCAGGCCCGGCGTCATGAGAAAGACGAGGGCGGCACTGATGAGTACCCAGGCCGTGTCGCCCGGGTCTATCGTTCCCGGTGCCGATGCAAAAGCCGTTGGCGCTGCTGCGAAAAGACAAGGCAGCAGGACCGATAAACGGGACCATAATTGTTTCATATTCTTAGCCTCCTGACCCATAAAAAAGATGCCTCTCCCGATGGTTCCATCGAGAAAAAGACATCGTTGTCTACTGTTCTATTGGGATTATCTTCAGAATATGAAAAGCCCAAGGGATAAAAAATTATCACCTTGGGCTTCATTGCCGGCTTCTATTCTGTTGATGAACTTATTATAAAAGCAAAACGTTAAGCTGTCAATAAAAATACTGAAATTTATTTTACAAAACTTATATTTTATCTAAAAAGATAATATCATAATGGGAATCATATTAAACAAATAAAATATGTCCTAAGAAAATATAAAAAGTCAGCGATATGGCGCTGAGGGCCGTTGTGTTCATGACGATCTGCGTCGCATAGTCCGGATTGTTATCGAATTCGATGGCAAATAAGGCCGTATTGACGGCTGTAGGGATAGCGCAATAGATGAGGAATACCGTCGCACTGACAGCCGTAAAGGTGCCGGGGCGAAAGGCGTTGGCACCATAAATCATGGCCAGCCCCAGTAAGGGGAGGACGGTCATCTTTAAAATGCTTACGATCCAGACATCCTTGTCGAGCCAATGAATCTTGGTCTGTGATAACTGAGCGCCGATACTGACCATGGCCAAGGGGAGCAGGGCATGGCTGGCCATGTCCATGATGGGCCATAAGAAGAAGTTTTCGGCATCCCAGCCGACGTTGCGGGCTAACAAGGATGCGGCCAATACGTACAGCAAGGGCATGCGAAACATGACGGCCAAAGTATCCCTGGCAGCCAATTTACCGCGGCCGGCCTGATAAAGACCGAGGGTATTGAGGGAGACGCTTTGAATCATGAATATGATGATCTGCACGACCATGGCTTCGGCAAGGTACGGCGTCTGTCCGTTTACGACGAAGGGGTCGTGAGAAAAGACGAGGATGATAAGCGCGACGCCGAGGTTGCCTGTATTATTGAACATAAAGGCGTTGCGGCACGATTCCAGCATGGCTTCATCATAGTGGCGGATACGGCCGACGATATTGGCTATGACGAAACAGAGGACCATGAAGATGGCGATGGCAGCGATGATGTTGACGCTCGTTTCGGGGAACTGAGTCGTATAGATGTTGGTAAAAAGGAAGCTGGGAATGACTAAGTAGAACATCAATTTCGATAAGGTTTTTACGTCGAGATGGAATTTCTTATCGAGAAAATATCCTAAGAGAACGAGAAAGAAAATCGGAAGCATCGTGTGTTCAATGATGAACCAGAAGACCATGAGTCATATCACTCCTTATTATATAGATACTCCCTCATTATACTATGGATATGTAATTATACAATGGCTAAACGGATTCAATAGCTTTCGAAATAATAGACGATGTGAAGCAGGGTTTCGCACATATACTTCAAGGCATTGCTGTCCCAGTGGAAGTCCGGTGAATGGCCGCTGACCGGAGCATCGCCGTAGACGCCGACATAATAAAAGGCACTGGGGACGGCCTCGCTGAAATAGGCAAAATCTTCAGAACCGGCGCCGCGTTTCAAGGCCACTACGTTGACCCGATCGGCACAGTGCTGCTGTAGGATATGGGTAACTTTATCGGTAACGCCGTCGTCGTTGACACAGACCGGGGAGAAGGGGACGACGTCCAAATCGAAGAAACCGCCATACGTCGAGGTTACATTTTTCAAAATCTGCTCCAGGGCGTCGAGGATGATGCGCCGTTTTTCTTCGTGATACGTCCGGAGGGTCCCTTTTAAAACGGCGGTTTCGGGGATGACGTTAGGATTGTGGCCGGCCTGGAACTGGCCGAAGGTGAGGACGATGCCGTCGCCGTCAGCATAGCGGTTATAGACGAAGTTTTGAATCAATTGGATGATGTCGACGCCCATCTGTATCGGGCTGATGCAGGCTGACGGCTGGGAGCCGTGTCCGCCTTTGCCGTGGAGTGTGATCGTGAAATCGTCACAAGAAGACGCGATTTCGCCGCGGCCGATGCCGACATAACCCTTGGGGAGGCTGCCGGCGACATGCAGGCCGAGGGCATAGTCGACAGGCGGCAGATTGAGAATGCCGGCGTCGATCATGCGGGCGGCGCCGCCGTTTCCCTCTTCGGCCGGCTGAAAAGCCAGACGGATGGTGCCGCGCAGGCAGTCTCGATGCTTATTGAGAATTTTGGCGACACCTAATAAGTTGGCTGCATGACCATCGTGGCCGCAGGCATGCATGACTCCTTCTACGAGGGATGAATAAGGGCAGTCGTACTTTTCGGTCAGCGGCAGGGCATCGATGTCGGCTCGCAAGAGGACGACCGGTCCGGGAAGGGCTCCGTGTATCAGGCCTGTGACTCCTGTACCGGCGATGATTCGCACGTCTTCAATACCCATCAGGGATAATTCTTGAAAAATCGTCTTGCATGTATCAAATTCTTTTTCGCTTAATTCCGGGTGGGCGTGGAAATATTCTCTCATTTCCATCATATAAGGCAAGGTTTTGCGTACTGCTTCGTGAATATTGAATGTCGGTCTATAGCTGTCGTTCATAAGCCGCTCCTCCTTCCGTTTTTCTATATTATGTATATATTTCTATAATAAAGCCTGAAATCCTGCCATGAGAGCGGATTTTTTGGCTCATTCTGCTTCGAAAGGTCTATATATTTATATTATATATATCCTTATTATACGAAACAACAGGAGCCTGTGGTATAATTTTCACAGTGAATCAGAAAGGGATGTGAGTATGATGCATGGTGATACACGGTTGGAAGCGGCGCTGAAGGTTTTGAACCATTGGCCTCGATTTCGGCTGCAGCTTTTTTTAGAAGGCATTTTAGTCGGCTTATTGTCGGGAACGGTTATCAGCTTTTTTTCGCTGGGGCCTGGAAACGGGAACCCTGTGGCGACAGTGGTTTTATGCCAATGTTTTGAGCCGGGGTGACATTTCTGTTCATGCGGCTTGGTTTGCTCTGCTGCTGGCGGCAGCTTTGTTATTATGGCGCTTGGGGATTTATGAACCACAAGCAGGCGGCAGTGGGATTCCTCAAATTAAGGGTGTCATTTTGGGCGTCCTGCGCCTGCGCTGGCTGCGAGTACTTTGGGTTAAGCTGGTCGGTGGTATCGTCGGCATCGGACTGGGCTTGTCTTTAGGACGTGAAGGGCCGTCGATTCAGATCGGTTCCGTGACGGCTCAAGGGTTGAGCCGAGCCTTTGGGCGGACGCGGATGGAGGAACGGTACCTCATCACCGCCGGCGCCAGCGCCGGGTTGGCAGCGGCTTTTAATGCGCCCCTGGCAGGCGTCATGTTTGCTTTGGAAGAGCTTCATCGCAACTTTTCCGGCGTCGTTTTGGCACCGGCTATGGCGGCGGCATTGATGGCGACCATGGTCAGTCGCTACCTCTTTGGACGAGAACCTGTTTTTCATTTCGGGATCTTGCCGCACTTTCCCCTGCGCTATATGTGGCTGGCTGTAATTTTAGGAATTATTGTCGGAATTGCCGGGGTAATATTTAATAAAGGATTACTAAATATCCATTATTTTTATGAACTTCCCATCTTTCGCAATCGCTACATGCCCATTGCCTTTGCCTTACTCATGGCCGGGGTGCTGGGGTATGTTTTTCCCGACGTCCTCGGCGGCGGCAATGAGTTGGTTAATGCCTTGTATACCCTGCCGCTGTCGCTTCAGTTGTTTGCCCTTCTGCTGATCGGAAAATTTCTGTTCACCCTTATCAGTTACGGCTGCGGCGTTCCCGGCGGCTTCTTTTTGCCGATGTTGGTCTTAGGCGCCTTGACCGGCGGTATGGTGGGAATTATTTTCATTCAGCTGGGGCTCATTTCATCGTATTACTTGTCGAACATCGTCGTTATTTCCATGGCAGCTTTTTTTGCGGCCTCCGTTCAGTCACCGGTTACAGGGACTATCCTCATTATGGAAATGACCGGCTCGTATGAACACTTGCTAGCCTTATGTACGGCCTCCTTGGTGGCCCTCGTCGTGGCCCAGCTCTTTCGGGGGGAACCGATTTATGAAGTGCTGCTCCAGCGGAGCCTGGCCAAGCATAAACCTGCCTTATCGTCGAGTGAACGGCGAAACCTCTTGGAATTGACCGTCGTCAGTGGAAGTCAGGCCGACGGCAAATATATCGGCCGCATTGCCTGGCCGTCTCATACGGTCATTGTTGACGTAAAACGCGGCAGCGGCGACATCATCCCGGATGACGAGACTTGTCTACGAGCAGGGGACTACCTCTATGTGCTGACTGACTCTGTCGAAGGGGCCCAATCTATAAGAAATATTGTGGAGAAAACAGGCGATGAAGATATGTAAAAATGTATAATAATTATAGAAAAATAGGACTAGGTGCTAAAAAATATCCGTCATACTTGAGTATTAAGGCACATATGATGTTTCGGAAACGATTAGAACGGAGAATAAAACAATCAAAAAGTAGGTTTAAGTATCCATTTTTTTTGACTTATGGTGATGAGTTTGCTATAATTCAGGACGTACTTGAGATTGTATTCATTCGAAGAGGTGGTTTTTTGCGAAATCGTATTTTGAAACATCGTATGTTGATATTAGTGACAATGATCTTTGTATTTGCATTTTCGTCTTTGGCTTGTGCAAGTGTACAAATGGGAATGAAGGGCTCTGTCGTACAGAGTGTTCAATATATGCTTCAAGATGCGGGCTATTTGTCCGGTAGTGCAGATGGTGATTTTGGTTCTCAGACGCAGCAGGCTGTCGTACAGTTCCAGACAGACCATGGTCTGTCTGCCGACGGAATCGTCGGCTCGCAGACGATGGAAGCGCTCTCTGAAGCCAGCGGTCGCCCGGTTCCGGAAGAAGCTGCATCGGCGACGGAAGGTCACCAGCGTCGGTTGGTTATGGAAGCTACGGCTTATACGGCTCAAGATGGCGGCGGCAGCGGTTACACTGCAACCGGCCAGTATCTCCAACGTGGTATGGTTGCCGTTGACCCGTCGGTTATTCCCCTCGGCTCTCAGCTTTACATCGAAGGTTACGGCTATGCCGTTGCCGCTGATACCGGTGGAGCGATTGTCGGTGACCGTATTGACTTGGCCATGGATTCTACTAGTGAAGCCCTTAATTTCGGCCGTCAAGACGTCGTCGTTTATGTATTAGGTTAATCTCAAGTTGATGCTAGGATATCCATTAGCTGAAAAGGGGCTGTTGTACAGTAAGTTGTGCAACAGCCTTTTTTTTCGCCTCGTTTTGTGGTATCCTTAAAAGGATTTATATAGTGATGTAATTCAGGGAGGCTATTGCTGAATGAAAAATACTATTGCACTTATCCTCGCTGCCGGTAAGGGGACGCGAATGAAATCGAAGTTCCCCAAGGTTTTGCACAAAGTCGGCGGCGTTCCGATGGTGGAACAGGTGCTTCGGGCTGTTAAGGCAGCCGGAACGACGCGCCAAATTGTTGTTGTCGGTTTTGGCGGAGAACAGGTCCGCGACTACCTCGGTGACCGGGCTGAAACGGTTGTACAGCGGGAACAGCTCGGTACCGGTCATGCTGTGCTGCAGGCGGAACCGTTGTTGCAAGGCGCTTCCGGTACACTTCTCGTTACCTGCGGCGACACTCCTTTGGTAACGACGGAAACCTTTACGGCTCTCATCGACTGCCATGAAAAGAGCGGTGCTGCGGCAACGGTACTGACGGCACATATGCCGGATCCGACGGGCTACGGCCGCGTTATCCGTGATGATAAAGGGCAGGTCGTCAAAATTGTCGAGCAAAAAGACGGCACGCCGGAAGAACTGGCTGTCGACGAAGTAAATGCCGGCATTTATTGCTTTGATATGCCCCTTTTGTGGGATATGCTGCACAACGTTACCAATGACAATGCTCAGGGCGAGTATTACTTGACCGATATCATCGGCATGCTCGTATCGTCGGGCCGCGTTGTCAGTGCTTTTGCAGCTCCGTCCTATGATGAAACGCTGGGGGTCAACTCCCGTCAGCAAATGGCAGAAGCAGAACAAATCATGCGTCGCCGTAAACTGGACCAGCTCATGGCCGACGGCGTTTCTATTATTGATCCTAATAATACCTATGTCGACACGACCGTTACCATCGGCCGCGATACGGTGCTTTATCCGGGAACGATTCTCGAAGGACAGACGGTCATCGGCGAAGACTGCCACATCGGCCCTTATGTCCGCATGACCAATGTACAGATGGGCGATGATGACCATGTTCAGTTCATGTATGCTCATGACTGCCAAATCAAAAACGGCTGTGAAGTCGGGCCTTTCGTTCACTTCCGCCCCGATACGGTTATCGGCAATCACGTAAAAGTCGGAAATTATATGGAAGTCAAAAACTCGACTGTCGGAGACGGCACAAAACTGCCGCACCTCAGTTATATCGGCGACAGCGATGTCGGTCAGAACGTCAATATCGGCTGCGGGACGATTACTGTCAATTATGACGGAAAAATCAAGCACCGCACGACCATCGGCGATCACGCTTTTGTCGGCTGCAACAGTAATCTCGTAGCGCCGGTTACGGTCGGTGATTACGCATATGTCGGTGCCGGTTCTACGATTACCAAAGACGTACCGGCCAAATCCTTATCCGTTGCCCGCGCTCGGCAGCGCAATATCGAAGACTGGGTTAAAGACGATACCTATAAGAAATAACACTTTCTCCACCTAGCGTTTATCGGTTTTTATATCGAATCATATATTACAATATTCATACAGGGAGGCTCATTATGAGTTACGAAGACGGGAAAAAGCTGAAGATTTTTACGGGGAATGCCAATCCGGAATTGGCCAAAGAAATTGTTGAGTACCTTGGATTAGAATTAGGCAAAGCCTTTGTCGGTAAGTTCAATAATGGTGAAATTCAGGTCATGATCGATGAAAGCGTCCGCGGTAAGGATGTATTCGTCATTCAGCCGACTTGCCAGCCGGCTAACGATACCCTCATGGAACTGCTGATCATGGCGGATGCCCTGAAACGCGCTTCGGCAAAACATATTACCGCCGTTGTTCCGTACTATGGCTATGCTCGTCAAGACCGCAAGACCCGCGGCCGTGAACCGATTACCTCGAAACTGGTTGCTGATTTAATGACCAGAGCGGGAATCACCCGCGTCGTTACGATGGACCTCCATGCCGGCCAGATCCAGGGCTTCTTTGATATCCCTGTCGATCACCTCGGTTCGGCTTCCATCATCGCTCGGTATATTAACCAGAAAAAAGAAGAAACCGATTTGGGTGACCTCGTCGTCGTATCTCCGGACCTCGGCGGCGTAACCCGTGCCCGTGACCTGGCAGACCGGGTCAGTGCGCCTATTGCCATCATCGAAAAACGCCGTCCTCGTCCGGGCGTTGCCGAAGTCATGAATATCATTGGCGATATCAAAGGCAAGACCTGCATCCTCGTCGACGATATCGTCGATACGGCAGGTTCCTTGTGCGGCGGTGCCAAAGCCTTGAAGGAAATGGGAGCTTCCCGCGTATTTGCAGCCTGCGCCCATGCCGTCCTTACCGATCCGGCTGTCGAACGAATTCAGAAATCGGTCATCTCCGAATTGATCATTACCAATACGATTCCCTTGCCGCCGGAAAAACAGAGCGACAAGATCAAAGTTCTTTCTGTAGCTCCCCTTTTGGGCGAAGCGATTATGCGCATCTTCCATGACGTCTCTGTCAGCCGTCTTTTCGATAAATAAGGAAACGATACCGTGCATATGATCGTAGGCCTGGGCAATCCGGGCCGCCAATATGAACAATCAAAACATAATACGGGTTTCGATGTCATCGATGAACTGGCCAAACGCTGGGAAGTGACGTCCTGGCAGGAGCGAATGGATGCCCTCGTGGCCCAGGTGACCGTTGACGATGAAAAAATCATCTTGGTCAAGCCCCAGACATTCATGAATGACAGCGGCCGGGCCGTGGGTCCTCTGATGCGTTGGTATAAGGTAGAGCAGCCTGATGTTTACGTTGCTTATGACGATATGGATTTGGCTGTCGGTCGCCTGCGCATTCGTAAGAACGGCAGTGACGGCGGACATAATGGGATTAAGAGTCTCTTTGCCAACGGCTGCACCGATTTTACCCGCTTTCGCGTCGGTATTGGCCGCCCGCTCCCTCATCACGATGTCATCGATCACGTCTTGACGCCCTTTCCGGAGGAACTGCGTGAAAAGTACCTCCAGGGCATCGAAGATGCCGCGACGGCCATTGAAGGTTGTCTGCGCCTCGGTGTCGACAAGGGCATGAACCGCTACAACCCGCGGAAAAAGAAACTATGAGTACAAGAGACTGCCGCGTCTGCGGCAGTCTCTTTTTCTACGTACCTTTAGGAGGGACCTTATGATTGAAAAACTGCATGCGTCGCCGGATGTATACCGCATCCGCGTCGTATTACCGGATAATCCGCTCCAGTATTTAAATGCCTATGTCATTAAAGGTAAGAGCGAGAATCTGGTCATCGATACGGGCTTTAACCGTCCGGAATGCCGTGAGGCCCTGTGCCGCGGTTTAGAAGAGCTCGGCATTGATCTCCGCCACACGTCCTTATTTTTGACGCACCTCCATGCGGATCATACCGGCCTTGTCGGCTTCTTTGCCAAAGCGGGCTGCCCGATTTATATGCATCCTGTCGACTATCAATATCTTGTCGATTCGGAAGACGGCTCGACGTGGAAGGCTGCTGAAGACAATTTCATGCGCGAAGGGATGCCGCCGGAAGAAATCAAGAGCCAATTTTCCAATCAGGCTCGAACTTTTTCACCGGACCCGCATTTTCCGATTAACGCGGTCGCTGATGGAGACGTCCTGCACCTGGCGGGCTGTGAGCTTACGGTCATTCATACACCGGGGCATACGCCGGGCCTGTGCTGCCTCTATATGCCCAAAGAAAAGATTTTCTTTACGAGCGACCACATCCTGTTTGACATTACGCCGAATATCCAGGTTTGGTACCATATGAAGCAGGCCCTTCAGCGGTATTTGGAAAGCCTGAAGAAGGTGAAGGACCTGCCGGTCAGCCAAGCTTTGCCGGCTCATCGGGAGGGTGATACGTCGGTCGTCGGCCGTATCGATGAACTTCTGGCTCATCACGACCGACGCCTCCGTGAAGTCCTTCGCCTGGCCGCGGAATATCCGCATAGCACGGCCTATGAGATTGCACCCCATATGACTTGGTCCATGCGCGGCAAACCCTGGAAAGACTTTCCGCCGACGCAGAAGTGGTTTGCCTTAGGAGAAACTTTGTCTCATGTCGAGTATCTTATGGATAAGGGACTTCTCCGCTGTACCGAAGAAGGGGGCGTCCGCCATTATGATGTCGTTCCCGGGATGGATGCAGCTCATCTCGTTGACGGAGTGTAACTGTCTTTGACGTATCTGCATGGACAACGACGTTTCTTATTCTGATATTAAAATATAGCCCTGCCGCCGCAACAGCCATGTTGCGGCGGCTTTTCTATGCACAGCCGTGGAGGCCTTGTTTATTTTATGGAGGGAGGCTGCCTTTACCGAATTCACGTTGCGGAACGATACGACGGAATTTTGATGAAAGGCGAGTGGTAAAATGGGAGAAAAAATATTATAATAAGAAATCTGTCTTTTCGGAATGGGCGGTAAAGCCCGTAAAACCTGCATAAAATCATCAAAAATGGAAGTCTGTAAGGTCTTTCTGCACTTACTTATATAAAGAATAATAATTCTCCGTTATTGACAAATATGACAATTTGACCTATAATAAGCACATAAGAAAAAGTATTAATTAGGAAGCAAAATGCTTATAAATTTTTTTAGATTATATAGCTTATTTTATTTTTGATTGAGGGGTGCTATCCCCTGGAGGAGGAATTGATATGAAGCATGTTGAATTTTACCGCAATGATGCAGATGGTAAAGTTTTGGTCGTCGTCGGCGCACAGGCACCGGAAGAAGTAATTTATGCAGGCCAAAAATTGACTCATCTCGTAGCTGGTTCCGTTGATGCCGCACAGGAAAAACACGTCCCCTGTATCCAGAAAATCGACAACCATCTGGAAGTTCAGGTTGGTTCTGTCATTCATCCGATGGAAGAAAAACATTATATTGAATGGATTGCCCTGGTCGACGATAAAGGCGTAGATATCCATTATCTCAAACCGGGTGAAGAACCGAAGGCTCATTTTGAAACCGGCGATAATGGCGAAGTCTATGCATACTGCAACCTCCACGGCCTGTGGAAGGAAACTTTCTCCGTTAAAGAAGCTCCGGCCCTTGACAGCGCTATGTGTTCACCTGAATTTGGTGGCTGCGTAATTCATGACGTCTAAGAGAAACAGGAGGAATAACACAATGAAAGTATTTGATTTTACCGTTAAAGATATCCGCGGCGGCGACGTTGCCTTGAGCCAGTATGAAGGCAAACTGCTGCTTATCGTCAACACGGCCAGCAAATGCGGATTTACGCCGCAGTACGATGGCTTGGAAGCTCTTTATAAAAAATATAAGGACAAGGGTTTAGTCATTCTCGGTTTCCCGTGCAACCAGTTCTTGGAACAGGATCCGGAAGACAATAAACACATCGAAGATTTCTGCCGCCTGAACCACGGCGTTACCTTCCCGCTGTTCGCCAAAATTGACGTTCGCGGTGAAAAGGCAGATCCCCTTTACAAATACCTCACCGAAGCTGCTCCCTTCAAAGGCTATGAAACGGATAAAGACAGCGGCCGCCTGATTCAGCAGGTCGTAGCTGAACACTATCCGGACAATGCCGAAGGCAACGGCATTAAATGGAATTTCACGAAATTCCTCGTCAGCCGTGACGGTAGCCAGGTTCAGCGTTTTGAACCGAGCACGACTCCGGAAGAATTAGATCCGATTATCGAAAAGGCCCTCTAATAACCTGTAACAGAGACCCCGCATTACGCTTTGTGCTATAATGCGGGGCCTTTTTTTGTTTTAGTAAGTGCCCGTATAAAGGGAAATCGAATACTTCAAAATAATATTGCGTCGCGTGGGAGTTTT
>ENA-OQAB01000447-OQAB01000447.1-human-gut-metagenome-genome-assembly--contig:-NODE-447-length-22680-cov-3.466324_pt1 | contig 22680 bp, 24 predicted proteins | sample MGYA00242490_ERZ504517 | MGnify/ENA primary metagenome ERZ504517 (study PRJEB26092, sample SAMD00036298) | human gut metagenome | host: Homo sapiens | study: EMG produced TPA metagenomics assembly of...
TAAAATGTGACAAAAATATTACAAAAATATTACAAATAAAATTATACAAAATATACCATCAGAATGACAAAGTGTCAATAAAAATATGAAAATAAAACAAAAGTAGCAATTATAAGCGAAAAAAGCATGCTGTTTTGTGCGTTATAGGAAAAACCTGTTGATAAATGCGAGGAGAAAGTGCTACAATAAAAAGAGTAATAGCGAAGCAATGGGAAGCCATTTTTGTGGCGGACTTTGCGGAGATAGAGTAAGGAGAGAAGTAGAGATGGCAGAAGAACAAAATAATGGTTCATGTTCTCCGGAAAGCTGTTCCAGCTGTGCACATGCAGACAGCTGTCCAAGCAAACAGAAGGAGAGCATGAAGGTAGCTCCAAATGAGTATACCCATGTAAAAAAAGTAATCGGTGTCGTAAGTGGAAAAGGCGGTGTCGGAAAGTCGATGGTGACAGCTTCGCTTGCCCGTATGATGCGCGAACAGGGATACTCTGTCGGAATTCTTGATGCAGATATTACAGGACCGTCGATTCCAAAGATGTATGGAATCCATGAGCATGCGGTGGGAAATGAACTGGGAATGTTTCCGTGTATTGCGAAAGATGAGACGAGAATCATGTCAGTCAATCTTTTGTTAGACAGTGAGGATACACCGGTGATCTGGAGAGGTCCGATCATCGCAGGTGTTGTGACACAGTTCTGGAATGAAGTATTATGGGGAGATTTGGATTATCTCTTTGTAGACATGCCTCCGGGAACAGGTGACGTGCCGCTGACTGTATTCCAGTCCCTTCCGGTAGATGGAGTTATCATTGTTACATCTCCGCAGGATCTTGTACAGATGATCGTAAAGAAAGCCTACTACATGGCGAAGCAGATGGATGTGCCGGTACTTGGAATCGTAGAGAATTATAGTTATCTGGAATGTCCGGATTGCGGGAAGAAAATTCCGGTTTTTGGAGAAAGCCATGTGGAAGAGACCGCAGAAGAACTTGGAGTAAAGGTATTAGGAAAAATGCCATTAGATCCGAAGCTGGCATCTGTCGTAGAAGAAGAAAAGTTCTATGAAGTGACAAATGATTATCTGAAAGATGCAGCAGAAGTATTAATTTCATAAGGAAGAGTTACATAGGAAGCTGCGCCGCTTTTCGACAAAGAAAGGCTGCGCAGTTTCTTTGTGCAAAAAACAAAACAGCTATTGCAAACATATGTTCCTTGTGATAAGATAAGACAAACAGATGTTCCGAACAAATGTTTGAAAAAGAAGGGAGAGGAAGAGTCAGATGCAGGGACAGATACTAGGAAAATCAGAGATACAAAGGAGTATGACCACACAGCCGATAGGAAGAACTTTCGGGACAGTTCCGGCACTCTTTGGTGGACAGAAGTCACTATATGAGAAGCTGAGGATTCTGTCGGATGCGGCGAAATATGATGTGGCATGCACATCTAGCGGAACGAGCCGGAGGGGGGATGGAAACGGAATCGGGAGCTGCGAGGAAGCAGGGATCTGTCACAGTTTTTCTGCGGATGGGAGATGTATCTCACTTCTGAAGATTCTTTTTACAAATGAGTGTATCTATGACTGCAAATACTGTATCAATCGTGCATCCAATGATGTAGAAAGGACTTCCTTTACCCCGGAGGAGGTATGCCGGCTGACGATGGAGTTTTACCGGAGAAATTATATTGAAGGATTGTTTTTGAGTTCGGGAATTTGGAAAAGTCCCAACGAGACGATGGAGCAGATTGTGACCACACTCTGGAAATTGCGAAATGAATTCCACTTTCAAGGATATATTCATGTGAAGGCAATTCCCGGAGCAGATGAGCGCCTGATTGCCCGTGCGGGATTCCTCGCAGATCGTATGAGTGTCAACTTGGAGCTTCCGACAGCAGAGGGGCTCAGGCAACTTGCCCCACACAAATCCAGAAAAAATATACTTACACCGATGCGGTTAGTACAGAATGGGATGTCAGAGAATCGGCAGGAGATTCAGCTATACCGCAGTGCGCCAAAGTTTGTGCCGGCAGGACAGAGCACCCAGATGATCGTTGGTGCGACACCAGAGACTGATTTTCAGATTATGCGTGTAGCAGAGTCACTGTACCAGAAGTTTGATCTAAAGCGAGTATTTTATTCTGCATTTGTACACGTCAATGAAGATAAGGCGCTTCCGGCAGCAGGGGAGCAGGGGCCTCCTCTTTTGCGGGAGCATCGTCTTTATCAGGCAGATTGGCTTTTGCGGTATTATGGATTTCGGGCGGAAGAACTGTTAGATGAACAACAACCGAATTTCAATGTTTTACTGGATCCGAAGTGTAACTGGGCACTGAAGCATTTAGAGTATTTTCCGGTAGAGGTAAACCAAGCAGATTATTTTACATTGCTTAGAGTGCCGGGGATTGGTTACAAGTCAGCGGAGCGTATTGTAAAAGCAAGGAGAATGGGCAGCCTTTCCTTTGAAGATTTAAAGAAAATGGGAGTCGTATTAAAAAGAGCGCTATATTTTCTGACTTGTAATGGCAAAATGTTTGGTCAGGTACGGATAGAAGAGGATTATATTACAAGAAATCTCCTTCAGACAAAAGAGAGCTTGCCGGATTCTGTCAGAAATATGAATTATCGTCAGTTATCATTGTTTGATGATGTAAATTTTCGGGAAATCAATCGGATGGACGGAAGTCTTGGATGTTTAGCTGTTTTGGATGAGAGTGAATTAAAGGAAAAGGTGGCAGGATGAGAATTATTTACGTTTGTGAAGATAGCCTGACCGGGATCTTTTCAGGCATCTATGAGGTGTGGAAGAGAAAAATGACAGCGGAAGAGGCGGGTCTGGAAGTGGGAGATAGTTTTGAAAGACGATTGTTCTGCGAATATATTTTCTGTAAGGCGGAGGAAAGAAAGGCACTTGCTGTTATCCGCATGATTCAAAAAAATCTTGGGGCGGACGTCTATGAGAAAATCTCTTATGCATTGTTATCGGCGGACAGAAGAAAGGCGGAGATGGTATTTCGTGCAATGCTCGAGGCGAAGAAATTATCTAGGAAAGATCGGTTGATGGAACATTTGGGAAATGAGGCAGTCAGAGCTGTTTTTGGAATGTACCGGCAGGTGGCAAACGAAGCACATCATTACAAAGGTTTTGTGAGATTTCGGGAATTAAAGAATAAGACACTGTTTGCAAAAAATTGAGCCAAAGCATGCAGTACTTCCGTGTATTGCAGAACACTTTGCAGATCGCTTTCCACAGGAAAACTGGGTCATTTATGACAAGACCCATGAAGTGTTTCTGATTCACGAGAAGGGGAAAAGATATTACTTTTTGCAGCAGTATATGTGCATGAAGGGAGATTCTGGGAGTGCTCAGAATATTACCGGTGGATTTTCAGAAGAAGAGATGGACTATGAGGCATTGTGGAAAGAATTTGTCCAGAGCATCAGTGTTGCAGAGAGGGAGAACCGCGCATTACAGAATCAAAATCTTCCGCTTCGTTTTCGAACAAATTTGGTGGAGTTTAGTAAAGAAGAACGGTCGGATTCCCCAAATTTTGGAGAGTTTTCTAGTTGACTTTCTGAGAAAATGGTGACATAATGGGTTCCGTGCTATACAAACAATCCATTGGAAAGGGGTGTTGGTAATGGAACAGAAATGGAAGATTAGATTATCAGCAAATGAAGATGTGAGAGACTTTGTAAGAACAGCAGAAAAATGTGATTTTGATATCGATATATTTCATAATAGAAGAATTATAGATGCGAAGTCGATTCTCGGTGTGTTAAGCCTTGATTTGACGCAAGTATTGACGGTTCGCTTTTACGGAAAAGATACAGCATTTGAAAATGTTCTTCAGAGATTTTGTGTTGCATAATACATCACATCAAAGTTCACAGGTGGCGGGATATTCCGATAGGAGTATGCCGCCATTCCTGTATAGAAATGTCCATGGATAAGAAAGAGGCGGTAGAGAGGGATGAGTGAAACAGTAAAGATTTCTGTCCGGAATCTTGTGGAGTTTATTTTAAGAGAGGGAGATATTGATCAGCGGCGGACGGCAGGAGCGGATAAAGAGCAGATGCAGCTTGGGGCAAGAATCCACAGAAAGATCCAAAGACAGATGGGATCGGATTACCATGCAGAAGTACCTTTGAAAATGGAAGTTTTGTGCGAAGGATTCACACTTTGTCTCGAAGGAAGGGCAGATGGAATTATTAAGCGGGAAGATGAGATTGTCATTGATGAGATCAAAGGGGTTCTCAGAGAGTTAAAGTATATCGAGGAACCAGTCGCAGTGCATCTGGCGCAGGCTAAGTGTTATGCATATATGTATGCATCACAGAATCATCTGGAAGAGATCCGGATCCAAATGACATATTGTCAGATGGAGACAGAAGAGATCAAGAGATTTTTGCAGACGTTTTCCATAGAAGAATTGAAAACCTGGATGGAAGATGTGATCAAAAGATATGAAAAGTGGGCAAAATTTCAGATTGAGTGGAGAAAAGTTTCCAGAGAGTCCATCCGACAGATTCAGTTTCCATATGCATACCGAGAAGGGCAGAAGGAACTTGCGATGTCTGTGTATCGAACTATTTTAAGGAAAAAGAAACTTTTCATACAGGCGCCTACCGGGATCGGAAAGACGATGGCGACGGTGTTTCCGGCGGTGAAAGCAGTCGGAGAAGGGTTGGGAGATAAGCTTTTTTATCTGACAGCGAAGACGATCACAAGGACAGTAGCAGAGCAGGCCTTTCAGACACTGAAAAAGCAGAAGCTGCGCTATAAAGTGATCACGTTGACGGCGAAAGAGAAAATCTGTTTCTGCGAAGAGGCGGTGTGCAATCCGGAAAGCATGTCCATATGCCAAAGGGCATTACGACAGAGTAAATGATGCAGTTTTTGATCTGCTGACAGCGACAGACGATATGAGCAGATCAAATATAGAGGAATATGCGAGAAAACATGAAGTGTGCCCCTTTGAGATGTCTTTGGATGTGGCGCTTTGGGTAAGATGCCGTTATCTGTGATTACAATTTATGTGTTTGATCCGAATGCCCATCTAAGAAGATTCTTTTCAGAGGGAGGAAAAGAAGACTACTTATTTTTGATTGACGAGGCGCATAAATCTCGTGGAACGTGCCAGGGAGATGTACAGCGCCACCCTTTATAAAGAAGAGTTTCTTACAGCGAAAAGGCTGGTGAAGGGAATGGACCGGAAATTGACGAGAAAACTGGAAATATGTAATCAACAGTTTCTTGTACTGAAGAGAGAATGTGAGTCATATCGAGAATACACTTCGGTGGGCCATATCGCGGTCAGCCTCATGAACTTGATGTCGGAACTGGAGCGTTTTTTGGAAGAAACAGAGGCAGAGGAAGTGAGGGAGCAGTTACTGGAGTTGTATTTTCATGTGAGGGCATTCTTAAATATTTATGATATTTTGGATGAGCACTATGTTATTTATACAGAGCTGGAAACAGACGACAGTTTTCTTCTAAAATTATTTTGTGTCAATCCGGCAGTGAATCTTCAGGAGTATTTATCTAGGGGAAACAGTACTATCTTTTTTTCTGCAACGATGCTTCCAATCCGCTATTATAAGAAGCTTTTGAGTGTGGAAAAGGAAGACTATGCGATTTATGCACCATCGCCATTTCAAAAAAGAACGGCGGAAGTTGTTTGTTGGGACAGATGTCAGTACAAAGTATACGAGACGAACAGGGCAGATGTATGAGCGGTTTGCGTCCTATATTGCAGCTGCGCTTCAGGTGAAGAAAGGAAATTACATTGCATTTTTTCCGTCGTATCGTTTTCTGGAAGAGGTATATGAGAAGTTTCAGCGTTATCAGACGGAGGATGTCATCTGCATTGTCCAGGAACAGTCGATGGATGAAGAGAAGCGAGAGGCATTTCTCCAGGCATTTGATCAAGATCGGAGCGAAAGCCTGATTGGATTTTGCGTGATGGGAGGAATCTTTTCTGAAGGAATCGATCTGACAGAAGAACGGCTGATCGGGGCTTTCCTAGTTGGAACAGGGCTTCCGCAAGTGTGCAATGAACGTGAAATTTTAAAGCAATATTTTGATCGGAACGGGGAGAATGGGTTTTCTTACGCCTATCTCTATCCGGGAATGAATAAAGTATTGCAGGCAGCCGGGCGTGTCATACGGACGGCAGAGGACAGAGGTGTTATTTTGCTGTTGGATGAGCGCTTTTTAGAAAGGCAGTATCAGGAGGTGTTCCCAAGAGAGTGGGATGATTATGAAATTGGGACACTTAAGACTGCAGAGAAAAGTATGATGAAGTTTTGGGATCAGGAAATGTAAAGAGAGCATGGGAAGAAGAAAAAATACTCCTCACTTGGATGGGAGATTGGGAATCCAAATGAGGAGCAGAAATATATAAGACCATACCAATAGCTCTTTTAGGTTTTAGGAAGAGACCAGTGCCTTAGACTTCTTCCAGTGGTGTAAAGTAATTGAGAAATTCCAGCGCTGCCTTGGAAGAAGGCACGTGATGATTGTGCGCGATGACAAGCTGTCTTGTCGGAAGTTCTTCATCAGTTTCTACAATAAAAAGATTGTCGGATTTGTGCGGAATACAGTAGTCCGGGATGAAAGCGATGCCAAGCCCGATGCTTGCAAGGTCGATCAAGAGATCATTACTACTCAGCTCGATCTCCGGTACAAGATCCAGCTGGTGTTGCTGGAACAGGCTGTGCAGGAACTCACTTGTCGTACTCTTTCGATCCAGCATTAGAATCGGGTATTGGAGGAGTTCTTTTAGGGAGAGTTTCCGCCCTTTCAGTTCACTGAAAGATTCATTAGCAATAAAAACATCTTTAAAGTTTTTGAATTTTTTTGACTGTAGTCAGACTGCTGAGATAGCTGTTCGGATAGTTGGTCACGATCAGATCGACTTGTCCGGTCTCAAGCAGTTCCACACATTTGATGGAAGTCTGGTTGGTCACCTTGATATGTGCGTTTGGAAATTCCTTGTGGAAGCGCTTCAAATAAGGGACAAGAAAATAGCGGCAGATCGTATCACTGGCGCCGATGCGGATCTGTCCTCCGGTTGTGGCAGAATCCATCAGCTGGGATTCTCCGCGCTTGATCAAATTCATTGCTGGTTCTACATGGCGCAGCAGGATCTCACCTTCCGGGGTGAGCTGGACTCGTTTGGTACTCCGGATGAAAAGGGTCTGATCCAGCTTTTTTTCCAAAGCTTTGATCGACTGGCTCACTGCCGACTGGGAGATAAAGAGCTGCTTGGAAGCTTCTGAGAAGCTGAGAGTCGTTGCTACATAGTAGAAGACTTTATATAATTCGTAATTGATGTCCATCATTAGTTCTCCTTATAAGTATTTTATATTTATAAGAATAAGAGGATTTTAGGAAAATGTCAACAGAAGTTTTCGAGAAAGTAAACACAGCATAGTCCGTTTTTCTGGAATTCGATGCCAAAAACTGGTATACTTAAGAAGAAAGCATGGAACTATATTTGAGAAGGATATAATGTCTGGCAGAGAGATGAGGTGAAGAATGCAAAAAATTTTTGGTCTGGTGGCGGCAATGGCGATGATCGTGGTCATGTTGATCACAAGTTTTGAAATCGCAATTTATAGCGATTATGGATGGTACCAGAAGGAATATGAGAAGTATCAAGTACTGGATGATCTGGAGATGGAGATGCAGGATGTGATGGATGTGACTGAAGAGATGATGGCATATCTGAGAGGAGACAGGAAAAATCTGGAAGTAAAGACTGTGATCGCCGGAGAGGAAGGGATGTTCTTTAATGAACGGGAAAAGCTTCATATGGAAGATGTACAAGGACTGTTTCTCGGAGGGATACAGATCCGCAGAGTCGCCTTTGTGATTTTCGCAGCAGCAGTTTTGCTGATTCTTTTTCAGAAAGGGAATTTAAGAGAGATTTTACCTCAGATGTATGGATGGGCAGTCGGTCTGTTCCTTGGGGTGGCAGTAGTGTTTGGAGGGTTGGTCGCGATTGATTTCAATAAGTATTTCGTGTTGTTCCACGAGATCTTTTTTAACAATGATCTGTGGCTGCTGGATCCGGCTACGGATTTGCTGATCCGGATGCTGCCGGAAGGATTTTTCTTTGATATGGTGATTCGGATCGGAGTGATTTTCATAGGGAGTCTGTTAATTCTGTGGGGTGCCGGGACACTCTGGAGACGGAGCGGAGTGAAGAAAAATTCATAGCATTAATATTTCTTATAAGTAAATTAAGTTATATTAATTATACTAATGATTTGAATTGTGGTAGGATACAAATAGAAGAAAGTATCAGACGAAATGGAGGATATTATGAGTAGTGTAAAACGTGTATATGTAGAAAAGAGGCCGGAATTTGCTGTGCAGGCAAAGGAATTACAGCACGAAGCAAAAAGTTATCTTGGCATTCAGACAATTACAGGAATCCGTGTGCTGAACCGCTATGATATTGAGAATCTTTCTGACGAGACTTTTGAGACAGCCTGCAATGGTATTTTCTCAGAGCCGCCGGTAGATATTTTATACAGAGAAGAATTCCCAATGAAGGAAGGAAGCAGTAGTTTTTTCCGTAGAGTTTCTTCCGGGACAATTTGATCAGAGAGCCGATTCAGCAGTACAGTGTGTACAGTTTATCAAAGAAGATGAGACACCAGTGATCAAGACTGCAACAACATATGTGATCGAAGGAGAGATTACAGATGCTGAATTTGAAGCGATCAAGAGTCATTGCATCAATCCAGTCGATTCCAGAGAGACAGGGATGGACAAGCCGGAGACACTTGTCACAGTGTTTGAGGAACCGGAAGATGTGAAGATTTTTGACGGGTTCAAAGAGATGCCGGAGACAGAATTAAAGGAGTTATATGATTCTCTTGGGCTTGCAATGACGTTCAAAGATTTCCTTCATATTCAGGGATATTTTAAAGGGGAAGAAGACAGAGATCCAACGATGACAGAGATTCGTGTGTTAGACACATACTGGTCAGATCACTGCCGTCATACAACATTCTCCACAGAATTAAAAGAAGTTACATTTGAAGATGGAGATTACAAAGAACCTCTCGTAAAGACTTATGAGAGATATCTGGAAGACCGCTCAGAGATTTTTAAAGGGCGTGAGGACAAATTCGTATGTCTGATGGATCTTGCCCTGATGGCAATGAGAAAACTCAAAAAAGAAGGAAAATTAAATGATCAGGAAGAGAGCGATGAGATCAATGCGTGCAGTATCGTTGTTCCGGTGGTCGTAGATGGAAAGGAAGAGGAGTGGCTTGTCAACTTCAAGAATGAGACACACAATCATCCGACAGAGATTGAACCATTTGGAGGAGCTGCAACTTGTCTTGGCGGAGCAATCCGTGACCCGCTTTCAGGACGTACTTACGTTTATCAAGCAATGCGTGTAACAGGTGCGGCAGATCCGACCGTATCTGTGAAAGATACGATGAAAGGAAAGCTTCCACAGAAAAAACTGGTGACAGAGGCTGCCCATGGATATAGCTCTTATGGAAATCAGATCGGACTTGCCACAGGAGCAGTCAAAGAGATTTACCATCCGAACTATGTTGCAAAGCGTATGGAGATCGGAGCAGTATTAGGAGCTGCACCTAGAAGAGCGGTGATCCGTGAGACATCTGATCCGGGAGATATCATTGTACTGCTCGGTGGACGTACCGGACGTGATGGATGCGGCGGTGCGACTGGTTCTTCTAAAGTACATACAGAAGAATCTATTGAGACATGTGGAGCAGAAGTACAGAAGGGAAATCCACCGACAGAACGGAAGATTCAAAGACTGTTCCGCAGAGAGGAAGTCAGCTGCCTGATCAAAAAGTGTAATGACTTCGGAGCAGGCGGAGTGTCTGTTGCGATCGGAGAACTTGCAGATGGTCTGCGGGTAGATTTAGATAAAGTACCGAAAAAATATGCAGGGTTAGATGGAACAGAGATTGCCATCTCAGAATCTCAGGAGCGTATGGCAGTTGTCGTAGATCCGAAAGATGTGGCACAGTTCCTTGCATATGCGAAAGAAGAGAATCTGGAAGCCGTGGAAGTGGCAGTTGTGACAGAGGAACCGCGTCTGGTACTTTCTTGGAGAGGAAAAGAGATTGTCAATATTTCCCGTGCATTCTTAGATACAAACGGAGCACACCAGGAAACAGCAGTTACTGTGGAAATTCCGGACAGAGCGGGAAGCCTTTTCGTAAGAGAAGAAGTAAAAGATGTCAAAGAAAAATGGATCGCAACATTAAAAGATTTAAATGTATGCTCGCAGAAAGGTCTTGTAGAACGGTTTGACGGTTCCATCGGAGCAGGCTCTGTCTTTATGCCACACGGTGGAAAATATCAGATGACAGAGACACAGAGTATGGTTGCAAAACTTCCGGTGCAGGAAGGAACTTGTGATACTGTGACAATGATGAGCTATGGATTTGATCCATATTTATCTACTTGGAGCCCATATCACGGAGCAGTCTATGCAGTGGTAGAATCCGTTGCAAAAATCGTGGCAAATGGTGGAGATTACAGTAAGATCCGTCTTACGTTCCAGGAATACTTCCGCAGAATGACAGAAGATCCAAAGAGATGGAGCCAGCCGTTTGCAGCGTTGCTCGGTGCATATGATGTACAGCTTGGTCTGGGACTGCCGTCGATCGGTGGAAAGGACAGTATGTCCGGAACGTTCCAGGATATTGATGTTCCGCCAACATAGATTTCATTTTGCAGTGGATGTGGCACACGATCATGAGATCATTACACCAGAGCTTAAGAAAGCAGGAAATAAGTTAGTATGGCTTCGGATGGAACAGGATCACTATGAACTTCCAGTATATGCAAGCTTAAAAGATCAGTATGCAAAATTTGCAGAAGATATCCACAGTGGTAAGATTGTTTCTGCCTATGCGCTGGACAGACACGGAATTGCAGCAGCGGTAAGTAAGATGGCATTTGGAAATGGCATGGGTGTAAAACTGGAAGAAACAATTGATAAGCGTGAACTGTTTGCACCGGCATTCGGGGATCTGATCGCAGAAGTACCGGCAGAAAGACTTGAAGAACTTTCTATTTCTTATACAATCCTTGGAGAAGTGACAGCAGACGAAACAATCTCCTATGGAGAGATGCAGCTTAGTTTGAATGAAGCAGTGACTGCATGGAAAGGAACTTTGGAAAGCGTATTCCCGACTGTTTCAGAAGAAAAACAAAAGATGCAGAACATCGATGTGCAGCCGGCATCTGAAAAAGCAGTGATCGAAAACGGACTGTATCGTACAAGTGATATCCATATCTGCACACATAAGATTGGACAGCCTACAGTCTTCATTCCAGTATTCCCAGGTACAAACTGTGAGTACGACAGTAAGAAGGCATTTGAGCGTGCAGGGGCAAAGGTGATCACAAAAGTATTCAAGAACTTAAATGCAGAAGATATCCGTGACTCTGTAGCAGAGTTTGAGAAGGCGATCGCACAGTCACAGATGATCATGTTCCCAGGTGGATTCAGCGCCGGAGATGAGCCGGATGGTTCTGCAAAATTCTTCGCAACAGCATTCCAGAATGCGAAGTTAAAAGAAGCAGTGGAAAAATTATTGCATGAGCGTGACGGACTTGCACTTGGTATCTGTAACGGATTCCAGGCATTGATCAAACTTGGTCTGGTACCATACGGAACAATCTGTGGACAGACAGAGAATTCTCCGACATTGACATACAATACGATCGGACGCCATATTTCCAAGATGGTATACACCAAAGTCGTAACAAATAAATCACCATGGCTGCAGCAGGCAGAACTTGGCGGAGTTTACACAAATCCGGCATCTCATGGAGAAGGCCGCTTTGTAGCTTCCGAAGAGGTATTAAAACAGCTTTTCGCAAACGGTCAGGTGGCAACACAGTACTGTGATCTTGATGGCACAGTGACAATGGATGAGGAATGGAATCCAAATGGTTCTTACTGTGCGATCGAAGGAATCACAAGTCCGGATGGACGTGTGCTTGGTAAGATGGCTCACTCAGAACGAAGAGGAAAATCGGTTGCAGTCAATATTTACGGAGAACAAGATCTGAAGATCTTCGAATCTGGTGTTGCATACTTCAAATAAATAACGAAGAGGAAAGTCAAAGTGAAAAATTGCTTGACTTTTACAGAGCATAACATTATAATGTCAAAGTAAACAAGGCAATGAGGCCGCGCAGGAGTTTTTCTGTGCGGCTGATTTTATATCTGAGGAGGTAATGAAGATGTCATATGTAGATGAAGTCATTGAGTTAGTAGTGAGAAAGAACCCGGCGGAGCCGGAATTTCATCAGGCGGTAAAGGAAGTGCTGGAATCTCTCAGAATTGTAGTAGAAGCAAATGAAGAGAAGTTCCGAAGAGAAGCCCTTCTCGAGAGATTGGTAGAGCCGGAAAGACAGTTTAAATTCCGGGTGCCGTGGGTAGATGACAAAGGACAGGTACAGGTGAACACTGGGTACCGCGTGCAGTTCAACAGCGCGATCGGACCGTATAAGGGAGGACTTCGTCTGCATCCATCTGTCAACCTTGGGATCATCAAATTTTTAGGATTCGAGCAGGTATTTAAAAACTCTCTGACCGGACTTCCGATTGGCGGAGGAAAAGGTGGATCTGATTTTGACCCAAAAGGGAAATCAGATCGGGAAGTGATGGCATTCTGCCAGAGTTTTATGACAGAATTATGTAAATATATTGGAGCCGATACCGATGTACCTGCCGGAGATATCGGAACAGGAGCAAGAGAGATCGGGTATCTGTTTGGACAATACAAGAGAATCCGTGGTGTATATGAAGGTGTGCTGACTGGAAAAGGATTAAGTTACGGGGGATCTCTTGCAAGAAAAGAGGCAACCGGATATGGTCTGTTATATTTGACAGAGGAAATGTTAAAACTCAACGGAATCGAACTTGCAGGGAAAACTGTAGCAGTGTCAGGCGCGGGAAATGTGGCGATCTATGCGACAGAAAAAGCACAGGAACTTGGGGCAAAAGTTGTGACGGTCAGCGATTCTACCGGATGGGTGTATGATCCGGACGGAATTGACGTAGCAGCATTAAAAGAGATCAAAGAAGTGAAGCGGGAGCGTCTGACGGAATATCCAAAATATCGCCCAAATGCGAAGTATCAGGAAGGAACCGGAGTATGGTCAGTGAAGGTTGATATCGCTCTTCCATGTGCAACACAGAATGAACTGCATCTGGAAGATGCAAAGATGCTTGTAGCAAATGGCTGTATCGCGGTGGCGGAAGGAGCAAACATGCCGACGACAATGGAAGCTACCGAATATCTTCAGAAGAATGGTGTGCTTTTTGCACCGGGAAAAGCAGCCAATGCAGGTGGAGTTGCCACATCTGCGCTTGAGATGTCCCAGAATAGCGAGCGGTTAAGCTGGACCTTTGAAGAGGTGGACAGCAAGCTGAAAGGAATCATGATTAACATTTGCCACAATATGACAGACGCAGCGAAAAAATACGGTGTGGAAGGAAATTATGTGGCAGGTGCCAATATTGCAGGCTTTGAGAAAGTAGTAGATGCAATGAATGCACAGGGAATCGTGTAGAAATCCGGCAGTTTAGTAAAATGTAAAAAAGTTCTAGGTGCAAGAATATAAAAATTGTGCTAATATAAGAGTATTGATAAAAGAAATCTGACAAAATAGTGTTTGGGAGGGAAGCACAATGGAATTAAAGTTGAAAGATTTACGTTCATCTAAGAATCCAAAGGCGCGTATCAAAATCCTGCAAGGACATTTTGCGACGGGAAATTCACACATCAATACCTATATTGATATGTCTACAGTGAAGACACGGCACAACAATGCCCGCGAAGCGGCGAAAGAACTTGCAAAGGAATATTTGACGACAACTATGGTCGATACGATCGTCTGTCTGGATGAGACGGAAGTAATTGGAACATTTCTGGCAGAGATTTTGTCGGACAGTACCACGATGTCCATGAGCAGCAAAAACAATATTTCTGTAATCACGCCGGAATTTCATCAGGCAGGACAGATCGTGTTCCGGGATAACAAGCAGCGGATGATCAAAAATCAGCAGGTATTGATACTGGCTGCCTCAGTGACATCAGGTAAGACCGTTTCCAAAGCGATTGAGTCCGTGCTGTACTATGGAGGCAGTGTCTGTGGAATCTGCTCTATTTTCAGCGCTGTGACAAAAATTGCGGGAATGAAGATCAATACAATTTTTACGAGCAGCGATGTTCCGGATTACCGGGCATATGCTCCTCATGATTGTCCGATGTGCAAAGAGGGAAGACCGGTGGAAGCGATTGTAAACAGCTACGGGTACTCTAAGGTAGATTGATGATCTGCTGAGGAATATTGGGAAGAAAAAAGAGACACTGGAACTAATTATTCCAATGTCTCTTTTAAATATACAGACCATTCTAAGATCAGTCGTTCCAGGGAATATGCCGCATTGGCAGGACTGGTAGAAGGGAGCCGGATCGCTTTTTGTCTGGTGAGAGGCAGACAGTATTTTTCATAAAGCTTAAAGGCAGTACCGCCGTTTGTGTAGATCTGCCGGATCGGAGCATCCCGCAGAATTCTGGAGATGTCATTTGGGATCACATTACGGATACTGCTGTCACTGGAACCTTCAATCTCACAGGAGGCGATGACATCCCATACTGCAATATGGTTCCTGAAAAGAAATGCTTTCTTGTCTGCAATCGTAACCGGAACATCCTCATGAGAAAGCGCTGCCAACAGCTTCCAGAAGCGATTCTGTGGATGATGATAGAAGAACTGTGCTTCCCGGGATTTGACAGAAGGGAAACTCCCTAAGATTAATATTTGTGAGTCACTGTTATAAATCGGTGAAATGTTATGGACTGCATGTTCCATAGAAGAAACACCCCTTTCGCATAAAAGTTGTAAGTTCAGATTTATTGTAGCATTTGGATGAAGAGGGGGCAATCAAAAAAATAGATACGGAAAAGAGAGAGAAAGATAGATGACAATGCGAGAATTTTGTGAAAAGATCGGAATGGATGAAGCATCCATACAGCAGGTAGAACAGTTTTCCATAGAGGATACGGTGTATACCAGTTACAAAAGGGAGTTTCAAGAAGACAAAAAGAGGTTTTTTGCCCGCTTAAAAGAGGAAGAAAACTGGCATGTGTTTGCACTTGTCCTTTATATCCGCATGGCAGTGGAAGTATATGAAACCTTTCAGGAGAAAGGAATTGCTGACCAGGTTTATTTTGATACGTTTTCCGATTTCCGGATTTGGAATGAGGAATGCAAAAAAAAGTATGGTATTTGTGGACTGACGGAGTGTGAGTGGCTGAGCCTTCCGCTGGAATTAAAGATCTTCCGGCTTGGCAGACTTCAGTTTGAACCAATCCGTCTGGAGAAAGCGATTGAGACGGAGAAGTATACCTTACCGGAAGGAACAAAAGTTTTAAATGTACATATACCGGAAGATGGAAGGTTAGATATAGAGACATGCATGGACGCCTTCGAGCGGGCAGAAAATTTTTTCCAGGAAACATTCGAGGCATTTGTCTGTGAGTCCTGGCTGGTTTCCCCGAAATTAAAGGAGCTGTTAGGAGAAGATTCCAATATTATAAAATTTATGGGGCTATTTGAAAATTATGGGATTGTCTATCCGTTCCGTCAGGCGGAACAGCGGGTGTTTGGGGTAATTTGCGAACAAAAAGAGGAATATCCAGAACATACTTCTTTGCAGAGAGCATTAAAGAAATACGTTCTGAATGGAAAGGAACCGGGAATGGGACAAGGGGTGCGCCTTCGCGCAGAGAAGCGAAACTGATCACGGAGTCAGAACAATTCCGTGACCAGTTCTGCTATTGCTACACCAGTTCTGCGATACGGGAAACACCAACATAAATCTCGGAGATTTTATACCATGTCCGATAGTCTACGGTTCCTGTTGCCGGAAGACCGAAGACCGATTGGAATTTTTTTACAGATGCAGCGGTGGCTGGTCCATAGATGCCATCTACGGTGATCTTCGGAATGGCCGGATAAGCACCTGCAATGACATTTAATTCCTCCTGCATCTGTCGCACTTTATTGCCGGAAGAGCCGTTTTCTAACACATATCCCGGCCAGGAAGAAGGGATGCCGGAAATCTCCTGTGCGGTATTGATATACATATTGTCACCGTAATAATAACGGAGAATTTCGATTGGGGAATAGCCCTGGTCTCCAAGCGCTTTCGATCCCCATTGGGTCATCCTTATGGAAGCGACATGCAAACGACTTGAAAAGCCGGCAGCCACAGTATTTTACGAATCTGGGAGATGGTAGTAAATCGTAAGGACATCCTGCGGTTTGTCATAAACCATTTTCTGGATGATACTTCTGAGCACCTCGTTCTTCTGTGAATCTGAAAAGGTCTCAGAAAAAAGCACATCGCAGATGGTGTGAAGTTTCTGGCAGGCTTGCTCTTTTTTGGGAAAATTTGCCGGCGAAGAAGGCTGGTAATCGCTGAGACGTAGTTCCAGCTGTTTCTGCTCATTTCTAAGGAGCTCTTTGTTTTCTTTGTATTCTTCCAAAGTATCAATGCCGTTTTGATAGGCTGCCTTGATTCGCTTTTCTTTTTGTTCCAATTGCTTTAACTGTTCGGATAAGAGTTTTCGCTCATCAACCATTTCTTGTTTTGGTGTCGGTTCCCTTTTCATATAAGTGATTTCCTTTGTGTGGAAAACATCCTGCAATGCTTGAAGGACAACGGGCTCCAATAGAAGAGAACTGACACTGTTTTTGGCAGTACATTTGCCCTTGATGACACCATAACAAACAAAATAGGAATAGGCTTCTCCATTGGATTTCCGATACATCGTTTTGGCGATCATAGTGCGGCCGCATACTGGACATTTTAAGAGCCCGCCAAGCCAGTGGTGGTAAGTAGAGGAAGGGCGGGCTCCTTTTGGCATGTGGGCAGAATGCAATCGCTGCTGGGCGCGGTCAAACAATTCTTTGCTGATGATCGCTTCGTGCAGCCCGTTGGTAATGATCCAGTCTTTCTCCTCTTTGATTTCATTTGTCTCGCTTGTCGTCCGATTCCAGCGGATCATGCCGCAGTAGGTTGGGTTTTGCAGGATATACTCGATCGATCTCCGCTCAAAAGGTTCCTTCCGGGAAGTTCTATACCCGAGTTGATTCAAAAATCTTGCAATTTCAAAGCATCCACAACATTCTTCCACATACTTCTGAAAGATGATCCGGATGATGGCAGCTTCCTCTGGGACGATCACCGGAGGTTTTCCACGCTCGGTAATCTTATATCCGAGTGGCGGTCGCGCCTGATATCCGCCGCGCAGTGCTTTTTCGGTCATTCCTCGCTTCACTTCATCCGAGAGACGGATGGAATAGTATTCATCCATCCACTCGATGATCCGTTCGATCAGAGAGCCGAAAGGACCGTCTACCAGTGGTTCAGAGACACTTAGGACATCAATCCCGCACTGTCTGCGAAGCAATGATTTATAGACGATGGATTCTTCCTGATTGCGGGCAAAACGACTATACTTCCAGACGATGATGACAGAAAAGGGACGAGGTTTTGTCTTGGCAAGACCAATCATCCGCTGGAAATCATGGCGCTTTTCTGCTTTTCTTCCGGAGATGCTTTCCATAAAGATGTATTCTTCTGGGATGGTGATATTATTTTTTTGGCAAATTCTTTCCCGAGCCGGATTTGTGCATCGGGAGATAATTCATCCTGATTATGTGTGCTGACACGGACGTATAATGCGCCGATTTTCATGTGCAATCACTCCTTCTCTTGATTATATATGCAAAAAGAGAGAAAAATAACAGACAACCTCGCATGCGGGACAGGCTGCGCTGCATATCTTTTGGAAAGAGACGCGGGGAGAGAAAAGAAAAGTGAAAGTAAGACAGATCCTTGTGATGGATGATAAAGAGATTGACTTGGAACAGTTAAGTAAAGAAGAGCAGAAACAGGTGGAAGCGCGATTGAATGCGGCAGCTTTGCGTCAGGCGGGATATGAGCCTTCGCCGAGGCGAAAAGATCCCTAGATTTTTGTGCAAAGGCTATGGTATAATCATGAGAGAGTTCTGTATTAATAATTAGCAGAAATAGATAAGGAGAATATGCGGATGATAAAAAGAAAATTAGCGGCAGAGGAAATACAGAAAATGAAAGACGGGTATATTCCTGCACCATACCAGCTGGAAGAGGGAGAACAGATCAATGATGTTTACCTGGAACCAGTATTTTTTGAAAACGAAAATGGACCGACAATCGGTGTGACGACATGTGGGGTGATTGTGAAGGATGGATTGTTTTTTAAAGATATGGACAATTCTGGAGAACTGTCACCGTACAAGGATTGGAGACTGGATCATGAGACACGCGCCAAAGATATGGTTGCGCACTTGCGGTTAGATCAGCAGGCAGGTCTGGTGCTGAATACATTGTGGAATTCCCCGATGGTGATGACGCGCGAGGAGGCAAAAGATGAGAAGGGAGAGATCATCCCATCGAAGATTTTCAAGCGGTTTGATCCAGAAGAAAAAGAGGGACCTTCGTTTCTTCCGGGTGTCACGATGAATGTCAGTGATGCGGACGTACTGGAACGGAAACTGACGGGCGGAGTGTACAGGGGTGATATGCGTGCAGAAGCGGGCATGAGTGCACTTTACCACAATTTAGGGACACAGATGCTGGAGTATGAGGCATGTCAGGATGGCGTGGCGATTCCGTATTCTCTGCATACGAATCCAATCAATATCGGTTATCCGGATTTCCTCGGAATCGGTGCAGCCGTGATGGGAGATGGTAATTTTGATCTTGTATATGAGATGGCGGATACGGATCGCAAGATGATGAAGGCAGCAGGGCAAAACATTATGTATGGTCCTCAGGTAGATGTGGCGACAGATCCAAGATGGCCTCGCAATAGTGGGACATACGGGGAACGTACGGATATCACTTGCGGAATCATCAAAGAATTGGTTCGTGGATATCAGAACGGAGAAGATGGCCTCAACGAAGGATCTGTCGTGATCACGGTGAAGCATTTCCCGGGAGATGGACCGGCAGAGAATGGATTTGAGCCACATATGCCGATCGGGCAGTGGAGACTTTATCCGACGGAGGGATCGATGGAAAAATATCACCTGCCGCCATTTCAGGCTGCTTTTGATCTGAAAGCATCGGCAATCATGCCGGATTATTCCAGAATCTGTGCAGATAGCCGCAGCAAAGAGCAGTATTATCGCGGAAGAGTGACTTCGCGTGAGACGGTTGGTTCTACTTACAGCAAAGAACTGATCACAGATCTTGCCCGCGAGACAATGGGATTTGAAGGATATGTAAACTCAGATTCAGGAATTACGACGGTACAGACATACGGGGTGGAAGAACTTACAGTACCGCAGCGGTATGCGAAGGCGATTTCTGCCGGAACAGATGTAATCGGAGGAAATTCAGATTCTGAAAATATCGTAAAGGCAGTGGAAGAAGGCTATCTTGCAAAAGAAGAGTTGGATCGCGCTAATTATCACAGATTACTTAGTCTGTTCCGCGTAGGACGGGTGGACAATCCATATCTGGACCCGGATCATGCAGACAAGGTTCGGGAGGAGAATCTGCACGATGCGAAACAGGCGGCATATAAGGCGAATCAGAAGGCAGTCGTTCTGGCAAAAAATCATGCAAACGTACTTCCGATGGAACAGGGCAAAAAAGTTTACATTGCATGCTTCAAAGGAGTGGATCCGGGAGCAGCTCTTGCGCAGGCCATGGGCGCTGCCGTAGGAGGAAAGGGAGATGAAGAAGCATTTGCAGCGCGACTGAAGGAGTTATTCACAGAGAGAGGATTCTGCGTGATAGATGATCCAAAAGAAGCTGATTACGCATATCTGCACGTGTGGCCGATCAGCAACGGAATGGTCTTTCGCCAGTATGCAATGCCGGTGATCGAGATGGTAGATGAAGAATTGTTTGAGGAAAGAGAAGTCAACCAAAGCCAGAAGAAAACTGGAAATATGGTTCCGATCACGACATTGAAAGGGGTATCAGAGATTCCGAAGCTTGCAGAAATGGTTCATCAAAATGGAGGAAAAGTGATTGCGACCTGCGTAGTATGTAATCCGTGGATTCTTGATAAGTTAGAACCATATGTTGACGGACTCACGTTCCAGTATACGGTCAGTCCGGTGGCGATGGAGAATGCGCTGGGAGCACAGATGGATGTTCTCTCCGGAGCGTACAATCCAACTGGAAAGATGAGCCTGACAATGGTGTCTTCTCCAGAGGTGATTCGCATCGAAGAAAAGGAACTGGATGGCGTTATGCGGGAAGTATGTGTTTCTCCAAATGATGTTCCGGGGTATGACAAAGATGCATATATCGATCCGGAGATTTTGGCGAACGTGAAGGGCGGAAGTTACGCATACTGCGATGAAGATGGTAATTACTATCGGTCAGGATTTGGTTTGAGCTATTAGTCTCATCATAGAAAAAGTAAAAAGCGGCAGGGGGATACACAGGTCAGGTGTATCCTTCTGTCGCTTTTTGGGAATGAGAAGTTTTATCAATTATTTTAAGGAGGGAACTATCATCCCCATATTATGCCGGATAAAATCCGCTTGGGCTGTCGTTTAGATTGATCATAATATTCTTTTGCTGGCTGTAAGCATCGAGAATTGCCTTGTCATTCTCGCGACCGATGCCGGATTGTTTGTAGCCTCCAAATGGAGCGCCTTCCGGAATCTGATTGTATGTGTTGATCCACATACGGCCAGTCTCAATACTTCTTGCGACGCGCAGGGCACGGTGGATATCTTTTGTCCAGACAGCTCCGCCAAGACCATAGTCAGAATCATTTGCAAGGGCAATGACTTCTTCTTCTGTCTGAAATTTAATCACGACAGCTACTGGTCCGAAGATTTCTTCCTGTGCAACACGCATATCATTGGTAACGTCTGTGATCAATGTCGGCTGGATGAAGTTTCCTTTCTCACATCCATGTTCAGTATAAGAGTGACCGCCGCATGCGATGGTTGCCCCTTCCTGTTTCGCAGATTCGATGCAGGATAAGATTTTCTCTGCCTGTCGCTTACTGATCTGAGATCCCATCTGTGTCTCAGGATCCAGCGGATCGCCGATAGTTACTTTCTGGAATGCAGTCACAAGCTCTGAGACAAACCGGTCGTAAATCGATTCGTGTACGAAGACGCGGGATCCGGCACAGCATACCTGTCCCTGATTAAAGAGAATACCAAGCTGTACGCCATCGATGGCTGCATCCCAGTTACAGTCGTCAAAGATGATGTTAGCACTTTTTCCGCCCAGTTCCAGTGTGGCCGGGATGAGTCTTTCGGCAGCGGCAACAGCAATGTCCCTTCCAATCTCTGTGGATCCGGTGAAAGCAAGCTTGCTAAGTCCCGGATGCTCGAGAAGGTACTGACCTGATTTTGAACCAGAACCAGTGATAAGGTTTAGTACACCTGCCGGGAGCAGATCCTGGATCAATTCTGTAAATACAAGCATACTTAACGATGTCTCAGAAGAAGGTTTAAATACGATACAGTCGCCGGCTGCGATTGCAGGAGCGAGCTTCCATGCTGCCATCAGGAATGGGAAATTCCACGGCACGATCTGTCCGACGACGCCGATTGGCTCGCGGAGCACAAGGCTCATCATATTGCCGTCTAAAACAGAGGCGGTTCCTTCATCTGTGCGGATCAAACTTGCGTAGTAGCGGAAATGGCGGATGGAATAAGGAATATCGATCGTGGAAGTTTCGCGGATCGGTTTTCCGTTGTCCATCGTTTCCACCTGTGCCAGCCATTCTTTATTTTCTTCAATGCGGTCTGCGATTTTTTCTAAGATAAGTGCGCGAGCCTCTTTTGTCTGTTGTCTTCCACTCTGGGAAAGCTTTCCATGCTGCCGCCACAGCAGCATCCACATCTTCTTTTGTTGCCTTACCATCTTCGTAAATCCATGTCCAGATAGATTTTCCTTCCACCGCTGCCTGCGTGACCTTATCAAAAGCCCTCCGATGAATCGGAAGCATCATACAGGACATCTGGTGGTCCTCTGTCAATAGTGTTCTGACGAATTCCCATGCCCCTTCCTTCCGGGTGCTGGACGAGGAGATTCCAACCTTCACTTCAGGTTTGATTGCATGGTATTCACCGCCGTCTCCGGGAAGTCCAGGAAACTTCAGGTTCCCGTTGAAGTAATTTCTGTACTTGGTGATATGGTAAACGCTCAGCACTGCTTCATAGGCTGCTGCATAGGTATCACTCATCTCCGTTCCTCCAAAGCCATTCTGGCTGCTTACCTGTATTTTACCGGCAAATCCAGCATTTTTACAAATTCAGGCGAATCAAAAGAGCACTTGCCCAGGTTCCAGTCAATAAAACTGCCATCTGTCTGAAGCATGACTTTCAGGAAGGAAGCACCAGACAGATTGTTTATGGAATTGGCTCCGTAAGTATCAAGGACCTTTTCCAAATCCTGAATGGTCCAGCCATTGCTTCCATCCACAACATCCGCGCCAGCCAGCATAGTGGATATGGCTACTCCGTCTGTAAGATAAGGTAACTTTCCATCCAGGCTGATAGCTTCAAAGACTTTTCAAAATAATCCTCTGTACGTATTTCCGGATCATGTTCC
>ENA-OQAB01000448-OQAB01000448.1-human-gut-metagenome-genome-assembly--contig:-NODE-448-length-22668-cov-7.174881_pt1 | contig 22668 bp, 30 predicted proteins | sample MGYA00242490_ERZ504517 | MGnify/ENA primary metagenome ERZ504517 (study PRJEB26092, sample SAMD00036298) | human gut metagenome | host: Homo sapiens | study: EMG produced TPA metagenomics assembly of...
GAGAAGAATATGCGGGCTTATGCTGTTCTGCTTTGGACTGGGGATGGCAGTGCTGCTCTTTATTCCGGAGACAATCTTTACCTTCCTGTTCGTTATCGGCTGCCTTGTATTAGGATATAATCTGTTCTGTTGTTAATATAAACGTATGGCGTATCGAAGAGGAAGAAGACTACAATAGGGATTGAATATAAAATACAGGTTATGCGTTCCTCCCACAGGAGCATAGCCTGTTTTTTACTGTCTGGTTTTTTTGCGGCAGGGACTGACAAGCGGATACCAGGCTGAATATTGCGCAAAAAAAATGACACCGCCTGTCGGTATGACAGAGACAATGTCTTTTTCCGTGATATGTTCTGTTTCATTAAGCTCTTTCTACAAGGCCGGAACGTAAGCAGGAAGTACATACGTACATTCTCTGGGTTCCACCATTAACCTTGACTCTGACAGATTTAACGTTCGCTTTCCACATCTTGTTGGATCTTCTATGGGAATGGCTTACGTTGTTTCCAAAATGAACACCCTTACCGCAAATATCACATTTTGCCATCTTCGCACCTCCTAAACCATAATAAATTTTTCAGACCACAACATGTGTATAATACCAGAAAAATAATTGTTTGGCAGCAAAATTTGCCGGATTATCTGAAAATAAATAAGACTTCCATTTTTTCCGGAAAGCGGTTATAATAATCTTATAATTTTTCGGTAAGAAAGAAGGAGGTACTACATGAAGGGCTCTTCTATGAATACCCATATGGGCAATATAACCATCGATAAAGAAGTTATTGCGCAGTATGCTGGTACAGTGGCAATGGAATGCTTCGGTATCGTCGGCATGGGAATCACCGTGAAGGACGTAGTGAAGCTTTTAAGAAAAGATAATCTGGCCAAGGGCATTACGGTAACAATTAACAATAATAAACTGACACTGGACTTCCATGTAATTGTTTCCTATGGTGTTAGTATTCTGGCTGTTTCGGACAACCTGATAGATAATGTGAAGTATAAAGTGGAAGAATTCACCGGAATGGAAATTGAGAAAATCAACATCTTCGTAGAAGGTGTACGAGTGATTGATTAAGGAGGACTTTAGTTGTGAGTTTAAATACTATAGACGCTAAGGTATTTGCGAAGATGTTCTTAGCAGGCGCCAAGAATCTTGAGAGTAAAAAAGAATGGATTAATGAACTGAACGTATTTCCGGTTCCTGACGGAGATACGGGTACTAATATGACCCTCACAATCATGTCCGCCGCCAAAGAAGTGGCTGCAATGAAAGAACCTGACATGATGACTCTTGCAAAGGCTATTTCCTCCGGTTCCCTCCGCGGTGCGAGAGGGAATTCTGGCGTTATCCTTTCCCAGCTTTTCCGCGGTTTTACCAAGGGTATCCGGGAGTATGATGAGATAACCATCCCGATTCTTGCCGCTGCAGGGGAAAAGGCTGTGGAGACCGCATATAAAGCGGTAAGAAGCCTAAGGAGGGAACCATCCTTACCGTGGCAAAGGGCGCTTCCATGAAAGCGCGTGAGCTTGCCGACGCAGGTGAGACAGATATGGAGAAGTTTATCCGGGGAAGTCATTGAGCACGCGGAATATGTTCTCAGCCAGACGCCGGAAATGCTCCCTGTCCTGAAGCAGGCGGGCGTGGTGGATTCCGGCGGCCAGGGACTGGTCGAGGTGTTAAAAGGTGCATTTGACGGCTTCCTGGGCAAGGAGATCGATTACACCATAGATGCCGCAGCCGGATCCAAAGGTTTGACTAAGATTACATCCCAGGCGGAAGCGGATATCAAATTCGGTTACTGTACTGAATTTATCATCATGTTGGAAAAACATTATGATCATGAGACGGAGAGGGAATTCAAATCCTATCTGGAATCGATCGGGGATTCCATAGTCGCCGTGTCGGATGATGGTATCGTGAAGGTTCACGTACATACCAATGATCCGGGTCTGGCGATCCAGAAGGCGTTGACGTACGGTTCTCTCACGAGTATGAAGATAGACAATATGCGGGAAGAGCACCAGGAAAAACTCATCAAAGATGCGGAAAAGTGGCGGCCCGGCAAAAAGAAGAACAAGAGAAGGAGATGCCGAAGAAAGAGATCGGATTTATATCTGTTTCGATTGGAGACGGCATCGGAGAGATATTCAGGGAACTGGGTGTGGACTATCTGATCGAAGGCGGTCAGACGATGAATCCCAGCACCGAGGATATGCTGCAGGCTATCGATAAGGTAAACGCAGAACATATCTTCATTCTTCCGAACAATTCCAATATTGTACTTGCGGCACAGCAGGCTGCTTCGGTTTGTGAGGATCAGCATGTGGAGGTTATTCCGACAAAGACGATTCCGCAGGGGCTGAGCGCATGCATCATGTTCAATCCGGAAGTGGATTTTGATATGAACCTTTCAGAAATGAGCGATGCGATTGCACTTGTGAAAACCGGACAGGTAACCTATGCGATTAAGGATACCACCTTTGAGGGTATGGAAATCTGTGAAGGTGATTATATGGGTATTCTGGAAAAGGATATCATTGTATCGAATCCGGATAAGCTGGATACGACACGTCATCTGATCGATGCCATGGTGGATGAGGAAAGTGAAATCGTCACACTGATTTATGGTGAGGATATCACAGAAGAAGAAGCACAGGGAATTGCTTCCTACATTGAAGATAAATACGATGTTGAAGTGGAAGTGAACAGCGGTAATCAGCCGGTGTACAGCTTCATTCTCGGAGTCGAATAGTACTCAAAAATACAATAGGATATGAAAAGCTCGATAGATTCGGGCTTTTTTGTATCCTGTAGCATAATAAAGTAGCATTGCTTATGCTTTAAATTTATTTGTTGTGGTGCTTATTTATAGGTTCATTTTTAAGACTATTAACATAAGGATGAATGGATATGTCTTATATCATGAATAGTAAATTTATCATTTTAAGATTAACAAATAAATGTGATAAAGGAGTAATTAAAAATTTGTTGCCTGACTCTTTAAAAAGCACTTTTGAACATTTACCACTTTTAGACATTGGTGAGGTTTTAGTGGTTGGTGATGCTATAGTACTGCCAAGTAAAATAAAATTAGATAAACCTAAAGATTCGCACCAACCTTTAAGTGGCACAAAAGATATTGGGATGAAGGGATATGATAAAGCCTAATAATAATGCAATTAAAATTGCGATTGAAACATTAAGGAAACAAAACAGAAGTTAATATATTCATTTCTAAGAAATATAGATAATTACTTTTTTCGTTGATAAAAGTATTATAATTATTGACTTAAGTATCAATATTCATTAAAATATAGTTGAAGGATATAGATGAATATTTATTTATATCTGGACATACTATTAAATGAACAGTTATGTTCAAATATTATCCGCTAGCTGGCTTGCGGGATATAAAAGGCCAGCGTTCAAATATTAGCCGTTAATTCGTGTACGGGATATAAAAGGCGAATGTACAAATTGCCCCTAGTTGGGGCATTTTATTTAGGAGTTTAATTCTATGGTTCAATTAGGAAATCTATATTTTATAAAACAGTCGTTTTTTGATTTGGTTCAAGACAAAACATTACCCATCAATAAACCGGATGACGAAAATGGAAAACATGGACGTCCTGCTTTTTGTGCTATCAAGATTGATCAAGGTGACTATTATTGGGTAATACCATTTTCTCATCAAATAGAAAAGTACCAGAAAATATATGATAAGAACATTCAAAAAATACGGTCGTTGCGATACTATTGAATTTGGATATGTCTTAGGAGAAAAAAAGGCTTTTTTGTTACAAAATATGTTTCCAGTTACTGAACAATATTTTAAAGAAATATATATAGATAAAAACACCAAAAAGCCTATTGAATTATCGAATAAGGTAAAACACAATTTGAAATCTAAAGCAAATAAACTAATATCTTTATATAGTAGAAAAGGGATAAAACTAATGTTCACTGATGTAGATAAGATACTGCAAACATTAAAGATTATTTAGATTATTTAATCTTGTAGATTATGGATTTTGGGGTTTATTTGGAGCTGAAAACTTCAAAAACTACTCAAATACAGTGAATAACAAGGAACAGTAGCATTCAAAATAGTGTTTATTTATCAATAAAAATAGAAACGATTTAATTCTAGGAAACGGGTTATAAAATTGGTTTCGAATAAAATTAGAAGTTAAATTTAGGACGCTTAGAAATGAGCGTTCTTTTTTGTTGTGAAAGGGAGTGAGATAGTGATAAAAACTAAAAGAAAATAGTATTAAACAAGTTGCTGTTAAAGACAGATTAATTGATACTTCAGTAAGTAATAAAATTAAGTAAAGACAAAATAGCAAAAGAAAATGTGGATACAAGTAAAAATGCTATAAGTTCAGTTGAACATATCGGTGAAACAACTGCGTTTGAATCAACTCGCAGAGCTAAAAATTATGTTATCAAAAAGCATCGTGAAAAGAGAAAATGAAAATACTAATAGATAATGAAAATAACAAATCTGTTCTGAATAATACAGTTCACAGTAAAAGAAATAGTCAAATTAAGAATGGACTATCTTTTAGAAGAACAACTAATTAATCATTGCATATGAAACAATCAAAAGAATTAATAACATATAAATATCGAAAGAAGATACAACATTCTTCTAAAGGAGTAGAAAGAATCCATAATAGAGTGAATACTGTATCAAATGTTGTTGGTAAGTCATTTAGTTTTATCAAGAGAACTGCAATGAACTTTAAAAATCTTGTGAGTATGGGGATAGGGTTATTGTTAATTACTTTTATTGTTTTATTTATTGGAATATTTGCATGTTTGTCTTATGATTCAACTGTTAATTCAGCAACTGAACCATTAAGTGTTAAAGTCATTGAATACAAAGAAACAATTGAAAAATATGCAAAACGATATGATATGGAGAATATTTCTTTAATGCTACAGGAATATAACTATGGCAAGAAATATATTACATGGGCACAAGAAAACTTTGGTGGATATACAAGGGTTAATACTAAAGTTTATTATGATGAAAAAGTATTAGAACTTCAAGTATCTAATTTTGGTGATCCAAAATATGTAAGTCATATATTAAGATATTACCATGTAGGTATTGTTGAAAAAGTAGAAAATAATTATATAAATACGATTGAGGAAATAGTAAAGATGAATGTAGAGAAAGAAAATACAAACCGAATAATAAAAATATCTTTGGATACGGAATAGTGTATCAATAAATTAATCCAATGCCATATGTACTTATGCAAGAGTACATATGGCTTTTTTGGTGTGCCGGGCATGGCACTAATTCAGTTGGAGACAAACCAACCACAGGTAGTTACCGCCAAGTGTAGTGAACCACAAGTCGTTAACAGTAATGTTATGGATGAAGGAAGTGGTGTAGCGACTCTTTTGAGCGTACGAACAGAAACTTGATATAAGGCTAAATGGTGGATAAGATTGCCGAACAAATCGAAGTCCAAAAGGTAAACGTAAAACCAAGACAGTAAATCAAGGCGTTGTGAAAGAGATAGGATTAGTGAATTACCCCGGGAGATCCCTTAGACGATGAAGTCCAATAAACTTTAAAATCAGCAATGGTACCATCGGTCGAAAATGGTTAACTAAGGGAAGTCAGCTGAGGTCGTAGTAGGTATCTCACCAATATCAAAGGACCTAATGTTTATATGGTGTTACTCACCACAAGCAATGTTTGGACAGTTCGAAATCGAGGATAATCCTGTAATTAGAAAACGTAATTCTATGAGGATGAAGGTAGAGGGAATGGTTCCAAATATATTTACAAGAGGAAGGAGAAACAGCAACATGGAATTAATAAAAGTGATTTTAAGTGATGAAAACTTAAATGAGGCAATCAAAAGAGTCAAGAGTCATAAAGGTGCAGCGGGAGTTGATAAGATGACAGTATATGAAATTGATGAATACTTTGAAAAGAATAAGGAAAGTATCAAACAATCCATTCTAGAAAAGAAGTATAAGCCTCAACTGTTAATGGTAAAATAAAGATAACCAAAAAGGTTGGTTTAACAATTACCACTTATGGTAATGACAAACTACCAGCTGGTTATCTTTTTTGATAAAATCTCTTATATTTTATGTATAGGAGATTTATATGGAAAGAAATATTATAGGAGACTTACTTATTTTGAAACAGCTTAACATAAAACCTAATTTCAGTGAATTAGCCCGTATTTATGATATGGATAGACATACTGTCGCTAAATACTGGCGTAACGGAGGAATCAAACATATGGAAAGAAAATCAAGAAAAAGCATACTTGATCAATATGAAGAAGAAATCAGAACATTATTAAAAAAGCCTGGTGTTAATAAACGTGCTGCTTATGAATACCTTCTTGACAAATATGGTTCTGATCATATAGGCACTTACAACAATTTTAAATATTATACATGGAAACGTGAAATGCAGCCTCAAAAAAGCAGCAAGCCCCATGTAAGATTTGAAACAAAGCCTGGTCAGCAGCTTCAGGTAGACTGGAAGGAAAACCTTAAAATAACCACGGTGCATGGCGAAGCTATTGAGTTCAACATTATGACCTCAACACTTGGCTATTCCAGAGAGCATATCTTTATCTATACAAAAGGGAAAACGACTGAGGATTTCCTAAGATGCATTATTGATACACTCAACCGGCTTGGTGGAGCACCTGAATATATTCTTACAGATAATATGACCGCTGTTGTAAGCATTACAAACGGAACAAAGAGAAAGCACGAAAAAATCAAAGCCTTTGAAAATGATACAGGTATTAAAATCAGACTATGCAAGACAAGAAGCCCACAGACCAAGGGCAAGGATGAATCAGCCAATAGATTTATTTCATGGCTAAATGCCTATGATGGTGAGATTAGAGATGAAGGGCATCTTATTGAGCTTATTGAAAGACTCAACATGAAGGTCAACAGCACTGTCAACCAGACAACAAACGTACCGCCGCATGTCCTTTTCAAAAAAGAAAAGGAATATCTCAAGCCGCTGCCAAGCAAAGTATTGCTGGACAGCTATGTAGATCATGTCATTACACAGACAGTGCCACCAACACTGCTGGTGACCTACAAGGGCTCAGGATATTCCGTACCTACAAAGCTTATTAACAAGCGTGTCAAAATGATACCTATTGAAAATAAGCTTTATATATATTTTAACACAGAACTCATTACTGTACATCAGATAAATCAAAATAAATTCAATTATCATCTCGACCATTATCAGGAGGCACTGCATAAGTCCATTCATAATAAGGAAGTGGATATTGATGCAGTTGCACAGGAGAATCTGAAGCTGATGGAAAGGATAGGAAAATAAGCATGGCAACAAACTATAACAAACTCATGAATAACCTGGAGATGTTAAAACTTGATAAGATAAGGGAATATCTTGACAGCTATATCAGTCTGGTCAATGAAGGACAAAAGGATATAGTTGATGCATTTTATGAGCTTACCAGCTTTGAAATGGATTTAAGAAACGAAAGAGCAATGAACGCATGCGTTAAAGTAGCGAACTTCCCCTATATCAAAACATTCGAAGATTTTGACTTCTCATATCAGCCATCTATCAATAAAGATGAAATCATAGATTTCAGAAATCTAAGATTCATGGAAAAGAAAGAAAATATTCTGCTTATAGGAACACCAGGGGTCGGCAAGACCCATCTAGCAACATCTATAGGGATAGAAGCAGCCAAAAACAGAAACAGCACATACTTCATTAACTGTAACGATCTGGTACTGCAGCTAAAAAGGGCACATCTAGAAAATCGACTGGAAACAAGATTGAAGTTTTTTGCGAAGTATAAGTTGCTTATCATAGATGAGGTAGGTTTTCTTCCATTGGACAGTGAATCATCAAATTTACTTTTTCAGCTAATAACGAAAAGGTATGAAAAACATTCAACAATTATTACAACAAACAAGTCATTATCAAGATGGGGAGAAATATTTGGAGATAATGTGCTGGCAAACGCAATACTTGACAGACTTATACACCATTCTCACATTATCAATATCACAGGAAGGTCCTATAGAACAAAAGACAAGATATCAATGATAGAGGAAGATGGGCAAAACAACCAAAACTGGTGAAACTTAAACTAACATTTTTGGTGAAATTTATATTGACATTAACAGCTATCATTTAATCACTATGTCATTTCTAGGAACACAAAGAACAGTTATAGTTTTTCAAAAAAGGATTAAAAGGAAGTTTAATTGAATATATAATGTACAAGAAGCGGTTTATCTATATGGTTGACCGCTTTTAGAATAAAAAGGCATATCTTATTTGAAGAATGTGAAGAAAACATTATTCAAGTAAAGTTATAACTTGAAATATGAAAGAAAATGAACTATAATTTAATTAGTCAATTAATTGACTAATTAAATTATAGATTGGTGATGAAGATGGATAAAGTAGCAAAGAAGAATGCATATTTGTATTGTAAATTTAGAGATGAGCAATTTGCTCTTTATGATGAGTATGCAAAAAGAAATGGACTATTAATGAATACTCTGCTTGTTTTAAATGTTCTTTATTATGCCAAAGAGGGTATGACACAAAAAGAAATATGTCAGCGTACATTTAATTCTAAGCAAACAGTGAATCTTATTATAAAAAATCTTTTAAAAGATAATTATGTAGAATTGAAGGAAGATACAAGCGATAAAAGAAATAAACTTGTTGTTATGACGAACGAAGGAAAAATGTATGCTAAAGTTCCGGTAACACATATTACATGGGCTGAGGACAAAGCAATGTCAATGTTTAGTGAAGAAGAACAAGAATTACTTATTCGTTTATCAAGAAAATTCACACAAAACCTGACAATGCTCATCAATGGAGGAGATGAAGACAATGATTATTAATACTGGTGGTAGAACAGATACTGTACAATATTATACAAAATGGCTTCTAAAGCGTTTTGAGGAGGGATATGTTCTTTCAAGAAATCCTTTGTTCCCTAATAAAGTAACTCGTTATGAATTAACACCTGATAAAGTGGATTGTGTCCAATTTTGTTCAAAAAATTATAAACCTATTCTAAATGATTTACCCAAGATCATAAAACGTTTTCATACTTATTTTCATTATACAATTACTGCATATGGCAATGATATAGAGCCTGGAGTGCCAACCATTGAACAAAGTATTGAAACATTAAAAGAATTATCTTTGATTGTTGGAAAGCATCGTCTTGCTTGGCGATATGATCCTGTTTTATTAACTGAAAAATATACGATTTCATATCATTTGCAATGTTTTGAACGTATGACGAAAGAGATAGCCCCTTATGTTGATCGCTGCATTTTTAGTTTTGTGGAGATGTATAAAAAACTTGAAAGAAATATGCCAGAGTTGATTCCACTTACAATTCAGGATGAAGATATACTGGCAAAAGGATTGGGCGAAATTGCTGCTAAGTATGGTATGATTTTGCAGACATGTGGAACAAATCATGATTATTCAAAATATGGTATTCTAAGTTCTGGCTGTATGACATTAGACATAATAGGTAAAGCAAATAATATTACTTTTAAGAAATTGAAACATAAAGGAATGCGTCAGGGATGTCATTGTATAGAAAGTAGAGATATTGGAGCATATGATACTTGCTTAAATGGGTGTAAGTATTGCTATGCAAATAAATATCCTAAAAAGGCTCATGAAAATTATCAATACCATGATCCAGATTCGCCACTTTTGCTTGGAAACATTAAAGAGACAGATACTATTGTACAAGGCGTTCAAAAAAGCTTTATAGCGAAAGATAAAAAGGGAAAGGGAGATACTGATGGAATTTATTGATGTGGTAAACAAAAGAAAGACAAGTAGAGTTTTTTTAGATAAAGATGTTGATTTTGATTTAATAAAAGAAATCATTGAAGCTGGTATAAAAGCACCAACATGGGATCATAACAGGAATTGGCAATTTATCATTTTGCGAACAAAAGAAGAAAAGGAGCACGCTTTTGGGTATGCTAAATGGATTGCTGATCATTTTGATACAGGCAAGTATGAAAATAAAAGACTAACATTAGGACAGAAGATGTATGCGTATGCTATGCCTAAGCAATATACAATGTTGGTAGATTGCCCTTATGTTATTGTTCCAGTATTCAAATGGAAAAAATTAAATGCAGAATATGTTAGTAAATTAAATCCATTTTCAAGCATATGGTGTGTTATTGAAAATATATTCCTTGCTGCAACGAATGTGGGATTAGGCTGTTCAATGAGAATCCCTTTAAACAAAGAACATGATATAGTACGAGAAAAACTTGGAGTACCAGAAGGATATATTTTACCTGTTTTTATAGGAGTAGGTTATCCTGATCCAAATGAAGTTGTTCTTGAGCAGTATGCACCAAAAGTTGAAGAAAAAATTCATATGGGTAAATGGTAATATAAGAAGTGAGAGGAGAAAATATGGAGTTTAATGAAGTTATAAAGAAAAGAAGAATGACAAGGGAATTTTCAAATAAAGAAGTTCAATATTGTGATATAGAAGCGATTATAGAGGCTGGATCTTTAGCACCTACTTGTAATCATTTAAGGCAATGGGATTTTGTTATTATTGATGATAGAATGATCATAAATATTCTTGCTAAATGTGTAAAAAATTATAGTTCAAGTGCAAGTAAGCCTAAAAATCCATATGAAGATATGTGTAATTATGCATTTCCTAGACAACAGTCAATGATAGAAGAAGCTCAATTTATCATATTGCCAATTATTAAAGAAAATTCTTTATATAAAGCGACGAATATGTTTTCACTTATGCATTTTGCTGATACTTGGTGTGCTATTGAGAATATGTTTTTGAAAGCAACCGAATTAGGTTTGGGTTGTTCTATGCATGTACCAAGTATGGAAGAACAAAATAATATATTTAATTTAATAAAATGTAAGAAAGGATATGCACTGACTTGTATTATCGGTATAGGTTATCCAAGTGAAACAGCATATTATCCAGAGGAAATAGAATTTGATAGAAAAAGAATTCATAGGAACAGGTGGTAAAAAGTCATGTCTGAATTACCTGAAATTGAAAGTGTTGTCTATTTTTTAAGACCTCATTTAGTTTAATAGAACAATCAAAAAGGTTATACTTGAAAAAGAAAGTATTTTAGTCAATTGTTCAAAATTAGAATTAATTGATCATTTAACCAATCGAACAATTATTGATTTTTCAAGAAGAGGAAAGATTTTAATATTTTCTCTTGATGATCAATCGAAATTATTTATTCACCCAAGAATGGTAGGACAACTCATAACCTGTTATAAAGAGTTTCCAGAAATTAAGCATACTCATTTTATAATGGAATTTGATAATGATGAAGAATTTCGTTATATTGATGTAAGAAGGCTAGGGAAACTATACTACTTGAGAGATGGAGAAGATGTTTCTGTTACAGGAATAAATAAACTTGGATTAGAGTATAATAATTCTCAATTAGATATTGATTATTTAAAATTACATCTATCTCATTTCAAAAAGACAATTAAGGATGCTCTTTTAGATCAATCCATCATCACAGGAATTGGAAATATTTATGCTGATGAAATACTGTTTTCAGCTGGAATTATTCCTAATAAAAAGGCAAAAGAACTGTCAGACGATGAAATAAATGACTTATTTATTTCTATTCAAGACACTTTAGATAATTACATAGAAATTAATGAATCAGTAGGGTATGACGAATATTTGAAAGGAGAAGGCAGAGATTTTAAAAACATGCACATTTTAAGATTATATGATAGTGAGATTTGTCCAGCATGTGGGGACAAGCTTACAAGAATAAAAATATCATCTAGGACAACGGTATATTGTCCTCACTGCCAAAAGTAAATATGACTATAAAAGAAGTGAACGTAAAAAGTATATTAACAAAATCAAATTTACCTGTATCTGATTATTCAGTTAACCCTTATATTGGTTGTATGCATGGTTGTAAATATTGCTATGCATCTTTTATGAAAAGATTTACCAATCACCCCGAGTTATGGGGAACATTTGTAGATGTCAAATATTGGAATGTAATAAAAAAGCCTCAAAAATATTCAGATAAGGAACTATTTATAGGTTCAGTAACAGATCCTTATCAGCCTGTGGAAAAAGTTTATAAACGAACAAGGGAATTTTTAACACAAATGCAAGGGGTTCCTTGTAAAATAAGTATTGCAACGAAATCTGATTTAATTATTCGAGATTTAGATTTAATAAAGTCATTTCCAGATGCGCGTGTATCATGGTCAATTAATACATTGGATGAAAACTTTAGAATGGATATGGATAATGCAGTAAGTATAGAACGACGCTTTAAGGCTATGAAAATCTTTCATGATGCTGGAATAAGGACAACGTGCTTTATATCTCCAATATTTCCAGGGATTACTGATGTGAAAGCTATCATACAGCAAGCAAAGAATTGCTGCAACTTAATTTGGTTAGAAAATTTAAATTTACGAGGCGAATATAAAAAAGTTGTTTTAGACTATATTTCATTGAAATATCCTCATCTTATTCTACTTTATAATTCCATTTATAATAAAAATGACAAGAGCTATTGGTATATGCTGGATAAGGAAATAAAAGAGTTTGCCAAGCAGGAAGGTTTTATCTATGTATGCAATGATGATACGATTAGCCATCCTTTTGAGGAGCCTCCAATTATAGTTAACTATTTCTTTCATGAAGAAATAAAACGTTCTGCAATGAATAGAAAGTAATCTTATTATAAAAATAAGATAATTATTATTGTTTCTTAAGAGAGCAAAAGAAAACTACAAAAACGAGAAAAAGCCTTTATTTAAGGGCTTTTTTTCATATTCAGTGGTTTTATGAATTTTCATAAAAAGTGGGAGAAGTGCTATAAAATTTGGAAAAAGTGGCTCAGTTGGTGGAAAATAAGCAACAAATAAGCAACAATTTGGCGTAAAATCTGGCGTAATTTTTGGCGTAAAGTTGGCGTAAAATTTCAATCCCTCGCTGACATTGTTTTATCCATGCGATAGAATGATAGTGTGGAAAGCGTAAAGGAGTGAAAATTATGGAAACTATCAGTCTGGCAGCAGAAGTCATAGGCAGAAGATTATCAGAAATACGCAATGAAAGAAATCTGACAATTCAAAGAATGGCTGTCAATGCGGATATCGATCCTAAACATCTGAAAAAAATGGAAAACGGAATATCAGAACCCTCAGTACTTGTACTTAATAAAATCATGAAAAGCATAGGTGGAAATCTAACTGACTTCTTTGATTACCACTTTGATGAGATATACTTTTTAGTCATTGAAGAAAGAGGCGATTGCTTTGAGAAAGAGTAGTGTCTTAAGTGATGATGAAAGAATTGAACTTCAGGCCCTGGGGAGACGTTTAAGAGAGATAAGAGAAGAGCAGGGAATAACAGTGGCAGAACTGGCAAAACTTGCAGGAGTGGATCGCGACAGCTATTCAAGGGTAGAAAAAGGAGAGAGAAATGCTTCACTAGGAATCATATTCAAGATAGCCGAAGGATTGGAGATATTGCCATCTGAAATATTCAATAAGGATTATCTTGAATTGCATAATGAATTGAATAAAGAAAGAGAGATTGATTCCATACTGACTGAAGATTTTTGTAAGCTTGTCAATAAACGCAAGGTTATATCACTTATAAAACGATATAGAAAATCAAAGCATATCAGCCAGTATAATCTATCATTAAGAATGGGAATATCACGAAATGTCATTAACAATCTGGAATATGGCAGAGGAAAAATCAATGCTGTGCTGTTAAAAGCAATAATGAGTGTGATGGATATGACGATAGAGCAGCTGCTTAATGAAATAGGAATGAGCTAATTAGATAGTCTGGTGTTCAAATATGAACATCGTTTTTTACCTTGTATTACTCTAAATAAGATGTCATAATAGAGTTGATAAAAGAATTAGAATTTATGAGATAAGAGGATGCTAACAGGATATTATTGTACAAATATCTTTTCTGGACAAGCAAAAGAATTGATTGCTTTTATAGAGATACATTAGAAATACCTTTCATCAAGACAGACGTAGATTTGACCAGTGGAGTTTATTTTGGCTTTTTTGGAAAACGCACCAACACTTTATATATGGGATTGTAAAGTGTTCAATGCAGAGCCTACGGGACATCAATCATTTGATTTTTCAAACAGATGATTTAGATTTAACGAAGGAATGTTTGAAGAAGAAAAGTGTTGCTATATCAGAAGCGGTTAGATATGATTGGGGAACTTGCGAAGTTCACTTAAATGATATTGATAGAAACGAAATTGTAATAATAGAGTTTGTGTAAATTATAAATACTGGTTCATTGAGTTCATACATGAGAATACAATAACAGTATTATAAAAAATAATGTGAAAAATAAATTTGAAGTCATAAAGGAGAAACAGTATGCTGGATATAATACATAGTGCAGAGGGAATGGTTACTTTAGTAGGACAATCATTATATGATGTATGGAATGAATTATGCAGTTTAATTGATGAAAAATATGAAATGGAATGCTTATGGAACAAAGGAGGTAAAGCGTGGACTTATGAATATAAGTACCGTCGTTGTTTCAATAGAGAAATTATCAATTGTTAGTGCTATTATGAATTATTACTAAGAGAAAAATAAGAATTTTGGAGGAAGCTATGGAAAAGAAAATAGTTGCATGGGAACCGTGGTTTTTTATATTTTTCGGTTTATTTCATTTACATAGAATATGGGGGCTGTTTGATAGAACTGCGTATGCTCGATTTTGGATTGGTATATCAGAAAATAAAGGATTATTTTATTTTATATTGATGGGTACATTGGCTTTCCTTTGCGTTTTAGGGGTTGTTACATTTTGCAGGAACATACATAATAACTATTGGTGGAGATGGATATATTTATTTGGTGGTATTTATGTGTTATTTGATTTATATGCGATTGCTGTTGGCTTAGAATTCTGGAATAAATTTTTATTGTGGATGTATGATGTGAATTCACCTTATTGGAATCTTATATGGTTTTCTTTTGTGTTGCTTGGTGGCTTTGTATTTGTATTAGGCATAAAATTACTTATACAAAGGAAAAAATAAATTCTAGTTTAGCGGACTGGACAAATTTCAGTTTATGTGATTATAGGTGTTCAAATATGAACACCGTTTTTTAAATCTTGTATTCTAGATTAGAAGATGTCATAATAGATTTAATGCAAGACAAACCATAATTTGTGTAGAGGGGAATTTATATGAATGAGTATATTGTTGATTTAGAGCAAGAATTATCTTTGATAGAAAATGGTTTTAAAGTGGAAGAAAGCAGAGCCTTAAGTGATTATAAATCTCATGATAATGAATTTATTAAAAAGTTGGCATTTTTAGCATACAAATCTATGGTATATCAAGTAAGAATGTATGCCGTATTTCTTTTTGGATATCTATCAGAAGATGAAAATATTTTAGTTTTCATGAGAGATACAGTTTCTAATGATGATAACTGGAGAGTTCAAGAAATATTAGCAAAATCATTTGATGAGTTCTGTAAGAAAAAAGGATACGAAAATGCTATTCCAATAATTGATGAATGGTTGAAAAACAGCAATCCTAATACTCGAAGGGCAGTTACAGAAGGTTTAAGAATTTGGACGAGCAGACCTTATTTCAAGGAAAATCCCACGGAAGCGATTGAACGATTAGCTGATTTGAAAGAGGATTCCAGCGAATATGTTAGAAAGTCGGTAGGTAACGCTTTAAGGGATATAAGTAAAAAATATCCAGATCTAATTAAAACCGAACTGGATAGTTGGAAATTGGAAAGCAAAGAAATCAATCAAGTATATAAATTGGCAAATAAGTTTGTTAAGTAACAAATTCCAGTTTGCTTGATTTCAGGTGTTCACATTTGAACACCTTTTTTTAAATCTTGCATTCTAGTTTAGAAGATGACATAATAAACTTAATAGAAGGAAATTGGAATTTATTGGAGAGAACTATTATGTCAAATATAAAATTAAGAAATACATTCAAGTCATATACTATGATATTTATAATCGGTATATTAGTAGGATGTATATGTAGGTTGCTGGATTACTTTCCAGCAGATACGCTATGGAGTTTTTCATCAATTCAAACGCTGTTAGGATTTTGGATTATTACTAATACTATCATTGTTCTGTTAAGCACCTCAAATATTTGTGCAGGAATTAGTTCGTTCTTGTATATGTTTGGAATGACATTAAGTTTTTATGCTTTACAAGCAATATTAGGAATGTTTATACCTATGTTTTCCGGCGGATTCCGCTTTGGGCTATTCATATTGTTTACTGTTTGGTCAATCGCTTGTGCAATAGCAGCATTTATTCTGTACTATTGGAATAGGGAACATATTTTTAGTTCAGTATTATATTCTTTACCAGTAGGAGCATTATTTGCTGAAACAATAGCAGTTTTATTTATTTTTTGGAACATCAAACATTCCTATTTCAGTTGTTAATGGATATTATAGGAGCTGTTGTGTTTACCATAATATTTTTCAAAAAAGTAAACTATAGAAAAATGTATATTGTCGGAATTGTATTAAGTACTTTGGTATTTTATTATATTTTTCCATGGTAGTTTATATTGATAAATCCCAGTTTGACAATTTCATATCCATACACACAAAGCAGTTAGTCTTAGGATTGACTGCATTTTTTCTTACCTAAATTTTAGATTGGAGTGATGAAATGAGCGATATTTTTAAGGATATGCAGACGAAAGTCGGCTGTGATTATATTTCCGACCTGCCCTCTTACAAGCGTAAGGTGTGGCAGGAAATGAAACGACTGAACCCTGCCGATTATGAAGAAAGACAGTTAGAAGATTTTTCTAAATATGTGTTTGGTATGTCGTACCAGACCTTACAAGATGTGATGAAACAACAGAAAGGACGTGAGGAACAATGCAGGAAACAAGGGTGCTGGTGGAAACGAAAGGAACAACTGGCGAAGAAACAACATCATACTGGTTTGACCTGCCGATAGATGTTGCAGAGTTTGAAGAAAAGTTAGGTGTCGGTGCAGAAAGTGGGGATTACCGCATTATCGAAAAGGTACTGCCCTTTGCTGATGAAGTCCACGAACATACAAGCGTGTACCAGCTCAACGAATTAGATTTTATGTACCGCCAGCTTTCAAGCGATATGCAGGAAGAATATGTATCACTTCTTACCGTGTATGAAAATTTAGAAGCACTTTATATTTGCAGGAACGTGATTACGGTTTATCCCGACTGCAAAAGCATGATAGATGTTGCAAGGCAAAAGCTGATGAACGACCCGACATTTAAGCATTTATCCGAGGACTGTCAAGAATATTACTTTGACTTTGAAGCCTACGCTTCTCACTTGCAGGAACACGGGAAATTTTTAGTAACAGAACACGGTATCTTTGAACTGCCAGAGTAGGAAATGAGGTGGTGCTTATGATTGATGATATGGCGGTTTATATTGCTAATCTTGGCAAATACAATGAGGGCTATTTAGTCGGTGCTTGGTTCACGTTCCCCATTGACGAGGAAGATGTGAAAGAAAAAATCGGCTTGAATGAACAGTATGAGGAATACGCTATCCATGATACCGACAACTTTCCCATTGCGATTGGCGAGTATGTTTCCATTGAAGAACTCAATGAGATGTATGAAATGATAGAGGAACTTCCCGACTATATTGTAGAGTGTCTGGACGAATTTATCAGCCACTACGGGACGCTGGAAGAAGTCGTGGAACACAAGGACGATATTTATTATTATCCCGACTGTGAAACTATGACAGACGTTGCCTATTACTACATAGACGAATTGCAGGCACTTGGGGACATTCCACCCAGCTTACAGAATTACATTGACTATGAAGCCTACGGGCGAGATTTGGATATGGGCGGTTGCTTTATTGAAACAAGCCGAGGTATGTGCGAGATACCATATTAACGCTGGAAGATCAGCGACAAGCATTGTTGTTACTGACAGCGTATTTCTCTTTAAGGGACAGTCTGAAAATGGCTGTCCTTTTCTATTTAGAAACTTACGAAAGGAGCTGAAAGAACTTGAAAAAGATTAAATCTTATACGGGTATCTGGAACGTGGAAAAAGTCTTATATGCAATCAATGATTTTAACTTGCCCTTTCCCGTTACTTTTACACAGATTACATGGTTTGTGATTACGGAATTTATCATCATTCTGTTTGGGGATATTCCCCCACTTTCCATGATTGAGGGAGCATTTCTCAAATACTTCGGTATTCCCGTTGCTCTCACTTGGTTTATGTCGCAGAAAACCTTTGACGGAAAGAAGCCGTACAGCTTTTTGAAATCACAGATAACCTATGCCCTGCGACCAAAAATCACTTATGAAGGAAAAGCCGTAAAACTGCATAAGCAGATACTCAATGAAACAATCACGGCAGTAAGGAGTGTGAACTATGTTCCCGATAAAATATATTGACAATAACCTTGTCTGGAACAAGGACAATGAGGTGTTCGCCTACTATGAGCTGATACCGTACAACTATTCTTTCTTATCCGCAGAACAGAAATTTATCGTGCATGACAGCTTTCGCCAGCTTATCGCACAGTCCCGTGAGGGTAAAATTCATGCGTTGCAGATTGCCACAGAAAGCTCCATACGAAGTATGCAGGAGCAGTCAAAAAAGCTGGTAACTGGAAAATTAAAGGAAGTTGCCTATCAGAAGATAGACGAACAGACCGAAGCGTTAGTATCTATGATTGGGGATAATCAAGTGGACTACCGCTTTTTTCTTGGCTTTAAGCTCATGGTTACGGAAGAACAGCTCAATCTGAAGAACATCAAAAAATCAGCGTGGCTGACATTCAAAGAGTTTCTCCATGAAGTGAACCACACGCTGATGAATGACTTTGTTTCCATGCCGAATGATGAAATCAACCGTTACATGAAAATGGAAAAGTTACTGGAAAATAAAATCTCCCGTCGCTTTAAGGTGCGTCGCTTGGAAATCAATGATTTTGGGTATCTCATGGAACATCTTTACGGCAGGGACGGTATCGCTTATGAAGATTATGAGTACCAGCTACCAAAGAAGAAATTGAACAAAGAAACGCTGATAAAATACTACGACCTTATCCGTCCGACAAGGTGTGTGATTGAGGAAAGCCAGCGGTATTTACGATTGGAACATGAGGATAAGGAAAGCTATGTGTCCTATTTTACCGTCAATGCGATTGTAGGCGAGCTTGATTTTCCGTCAAGTGAAATCTTCTATTTCCAGCAACAGCAATTCACATTCCCCGTTGATACTTCTATGAATGTAGAAATCGTGGAGAACAGAAAGGCTCTTACCACAGTAAGAAATAAGAAAAAGGAATTGAAAGACCTTGACAATCACGCTTATCAAGCAGGAAGTGAAACCAGCTCAAATGTGGTGGACGCTTTAGACAGCGTGGACGAGCTGGAAACAGATTTAGACCAGACAAAAGAAAGTATGTATAAGTTAAGCTACGTGATACGGGTGTCTGCACCCGATCTTGACGAGCTGAAACGCCGTTGTGATGAAGTCAAAGACTTTTACGACGACCTCAATGTAAAGCTGGTGCGTCCTGCTGGGGATATGCTGGGGCTTCATTCTGAATTTCTTCCAGCCAGCAAGCGATATATCAATGATTATGTGCAGTATGTAAAATCAGACTTCTTGGCAGGACTTGGTTTTGGTGCGACACAGCAGTTAGGGGAAACTACGGGTATCTATATGGGCTATTCCGTTGATACGGGAAGAAATGTGTACCTGCAACCGTCTTTAGCTTCGCAGGGCGTAAAAGGAACAGTTACAAATGCCCTTGCTTCTGCTTTTGTTGGTTCGCTTGGCGGTGGAAATCGTTCTGCAACAATCTTCTGGTGTATTATTCGGTTCTCTTTGGGGGACAAGCGGTTATCTTAGACCCAAAATCAGAGCGTGGCAACTGGAAAGAAACGCTCCCAGAGATAGCCCATGAAATCAATATCGTAAACCTAACCAGCGATAAAGACAATGCAGGACTTCTTGACCCATTCGTGATTATGAAGAATGTTAAGGACGCTGAAAGTCTGGCAATCGACATCTTGACATTCCTTACGGGTATTTCCTCTAGGGACGGCGAAAAATTCCCCGTATTACGAAAAGCGGTTCGCTCCGTTACCCAGAGCGACAGTCGGGGCTTGCTCCATGTGATAGATGAGCTTCGCCGTGAAGATACGCCAGTATCAAGAAATATCGCAGACCATATCGACAGCTTCACGGACTACGACTTTGCACACCTGCTGTTTTCAGACGGTACGGTGGAAAATGCTATCAGTTTAGATAATCAGCTCAATATCATTCAAGTAGCCGACCTTGTACTGCCAGATAAAGATACCACTTTTGAGGAATACACGACCATTGAATTATTGTCGGTGTCTATGCTGATTGTGATTAGTACCTTTGCACTCGACTTCATTCACAGCGACCGTTCTATCTTCAAAATCGTAGACCTTGACGAAGCGTGGGCGTTCTTAAATGTGGCACAAGGAGAAACGCTCTCTAACAAGCTGGTTCGTGCTGGGCGAGCTATGCAGGCAGGCGTTTATTTCGTTACACAATCCTCTGGCGACGTATCAAAGGAAAGTCTGAAAAACAATATCGGTTTGAAGTTTGCCTTTCGTAGTACCGACATCAACGAGATAAAACAGACCTTAGAATTTTTCGGCATTGACAAGGACGACGAAAACAACCAGAAACGCTTGCGTGATTTAGAGAACAGACAATGCTTATTGCAGGACTTATACGGGCGTGTCGGTGTGGTGCAGATACACCCCGTCTTTGAAGAACTGCTACACGCCTTTGATACAAGACCGCCCGTGCAGAGAAATGAGGTGGAGTGATGAAAGAAAGGATAAAAGGTGCGTTCACAAAAAAGAAGATTTTTCACTTTCTCAAAATGGCTCTGTTTGTCGTGGTACTCTCCCTTATCCTGCTTTCACTTCTGGGGACGGTGGCTCATGCGACGGGGCTCGTGGACGATACCATAAACGCAGAAAATCTTTACTCAAAATATCCGCTATCGAATTACCAGCTTGATTTTTATGTAGATAATAGCTGGTCGTGGCTTCCGTGGAACTGGCTGGACGGTATCGGAAAATCGGTGCAGTACGGGCTTTACTGTATTACCAACTTTGTCTGGACGATAAGCCTTTATTTAAGCAATGCCACGGGCTATGTGGTGCAGGAAGCCTATAAACTTGATTTTATCAACGATATGGCAGACAGTATCGGAAAGAGCATACAGACCCTTGCAGGTGTTACCGAGAATGGCTTCGGGAGTACGGGATTTTATGTAGGTTCTCTATTACTGATAATTTTAATCATTGGTATTTATGTTGCCTATACGGGATTGATAAAAAGAGAAACCAGCAAAGCGGTTCAAGCAGTTATCAATTTTCTTGTGGTGTTCGTGCTGTCGGCTTCTTTTATTGCCTATGCCCCCGACTACATCAAGAAGATAAATGAATTTTCATCAGACATCAGTACCGCTTCACTTGACTTGGGAACAAAAATCATGCTCCCCAACTCTGACAGCGAGGGCAAGGACAGCGTGGACTTGATACGGGACAGCTTATTTTCTATTCAAGTGGAACAGCCGTGGCTACTTCTGCAATTCGGTAACAGCAATGCAGAGGAAATCGGGACAGACCGTGTGGACGCTCTCGTATCGGCAAGTCCAGAGGACGAGGACGGGAAAACCAGAGAAGAAGTTGTGAAAACAGAAATCGAGGACAATGACAACAACAATCTGACGATACCGCAGGTCGTGAACCGTTTAGGCATGGTGTTCTTCCTATTCATTTTTAATATAGGTATCACAATCTTTGTATTCTTACTGACGGGGATAATGATGTTAAGCCAGATACTTTTTATTATCTTTTCAATGTTTTTACCTATCAGTTTTCTTCTTTCCATGATACCCAGTCAAGAAAATCTGGCAAAGCAGGCAATCGTGAGGGTGTTTAATACCATAATGACACGGGCAGGAATTACACTCATTGTAACGGTGGCGTTCAGTATTTCCAGTATGTTTTATAACATCTCCAAAGATTACCCGTTTTTTATGGTGGCGTTCTTACAGATAGTGTGTTTCGCAGGTATCTTTATCAAGTTAGGCGACTTAATGAATATGTTCTCTTTGAACGCTGGCGACAGTCAAAACATGGGACGCAGGATATTCCGCAGACCATATCTGTTTATGCGACATAGAGCTAGAAGAATGGAGCGACGTATGGCTAGAGCTGTTAGTCATGGAAGTATGGTTGGAGCTGGCACGGGTGCAGTTACGGGAGCTATGCTATCGGGTAATGGTTCTTCAAGGAGTAATCCTCAAAAAGATAAACGTACATTTTCACGAAGCAACACTTCTTCCAGTTTTGGAAATCGTGCAGGCTCAAAGGTGGGTGCTGTCTTAGATACAAAAAATAAAGTGAAAGACAAGGCAAATGCTGTCAAAGAGAATATCAAGGATATGCCGACACAGACCGCTTATGCGGTGTATTCCGCAAAGGAAAAGGCAAAGTCCAGCGTGTCCGACTTTAAGCGTG
>ENA-OQAB01000451-OQAB01000451.1-human-gut-metagenome-genome-assembly--contig:-NODE-451-length-22621-cov-3.493465_pt1 | contig 22621 bp, 21 predicted proteins | sample MGYA00242490_ERZ504517 | MGnify/ENA primary metagenome ERZ504517 (study PRJEB26092, sample SAMD00036298) | human gut metagenome | host: Homo sapiens | study: EMG produced TPA metagenomics assembly of...
AAAACCCCGGCGAAAAGCAAAATGGGCGCGACGACGACCAGAACGGTTATATCGACGACCTCCATGGCTGGGATTTCTTCGGCGGCAGCGCATCTGTTTTTGGGAGCTATCTCCACGACCATCACGGCACCTATCTTGCGAGCATCATTGCGGCCTCCCACGCGGAGGGTTCCCCTATGGCCGGAATTGCGCCCGGCGTGACCATCGTGCCGCTGAAATTCATGAGCGGCTCTTCGGGCGACCTCAACGATGCGATCGCGGCAATCGAATACGCGCTGCGCTCGGCGTGCGGATCATCAATTGCAGTTGGGATTCAACAAACTACAATGCAAAATTGGAAGCGGTTATGAAACGATACGGCGATATCCTGTTTGTCTGTTCCGCCGGAAAATATGACGCTGATTTGGCGCGAACGCCCGTCTACCCGGCCTGTTTTGTTCTGGAGAACGTGTTGTGTGTTGCGGCGGCAGACAACCGGGGAAATATCTGTGAGCTCTCAGGTTACGGGCGGGAGGCCGACGTCGCCGCGCCAGGCAAGGATATCCTGGGCTTAACGCCGGACGGCAGCGTTATCTACAGCGGCGGCTCCTCCGCTGCCGCCGCCTGCGTCACCGGGATTGCGGCCTTGGTGAAAAGCGCCAACCCCGCATTGAATGCGGCGGAGATCGCAGCCGTGCTGAAAGCGGGTACGAAAAAGCTGAATGCACATACAAAATCAAGTGGATGTCGGGAGGAATTATCGACGCGTATGAATGCGTTGAAAAAAGCCGAGGCGTTGGGGGGAGGTTTCTAGATGGAAATGAATTATCTCAAGGAAAACAAAAGATGTCGATCGCGCTGATCGTTTCCTGTGCCGCAGTAGTGCTGTCCCTGCTGGGGGTCGCGGGCGGATTGTTTCAGGAGACGGCGTTTTATCTGCATGAGTGTTTGGCAGTTATCGTGTGGATTGGCATGCTGATCATTCCCCTTGAGTTGTTTATCTGGCTGCGGCTGATCCGCCTGTGCAAAAAAGAAGGCTTGCAAGCGAAGTCGAAATTCTCCAAAGCGTTATCAGTATTTGTCGTATTTTCGCTCCTGTTTACGATTTTTTCTGGTTTTGTGTTTTCACAGAGCGTACATTCTAATATGGAATTTGTGAATGGTGTAAAAAAGCTTGAGACGAATGGAAAATATTATATTATTGCAGGTAGTCAAAAACAAAAGCTTAAGGTGACGGAAGAACAGTATAACCGGATCAAGGAAGGCGAGTTATATGTGATTGACTACAATTGGAATCGTTTCTTCACTGGCTGGTCGGATGTTCAATTTATTGAAGATAAAGAGGGCAATCAGTTTTAAGTGTTCTGCGGCAGGCTAAATGAGCGGCTATTTGATAGGCTTGTTGGGGATGGAGGAATGGTTTAGTGAACGAGGAAATGAATTATCTCAAGGAAAAACAAAAGATGTCGATCGCACTGATCGCTTCCTGCGCCGTGGAAGTACTCGCCCTGCTCGGCGTCGCTTTCGGCGTGTTTGAGGAAACCGCTTTTTACCTAACGGAAATCATTGCGGTGATAGCCAATCTTGGTCTTATCGTAATCCCGATCGAGGTGTTGCTCTGGATACGGCTGCTCTATTTATGCGGCATAAACGATATCAAACCAAAAGGTGCATTGAAGAAGGTGCTTTCTATCGGAACTGTGCTGGCCGTTTCGTTCACCTGCTTCTCTGTTTTTGCGTTTTCACAGGGGTTCCATTCTACGAAAGAGATTCCGGACGGATCACGAAAAATTGCAGAGGATGGGAAATATTATGTCATGGTCGGAGAGCAGAGGATTCGGTTAAGTGAAGACCGTTTTCAAAGAATGGAAAGTGGAAAAAGCTATTCGATTAATTATATGTGGAGCCGTTATTACAAGGAATGGACTTATGTTGTGTATATCGAAGATGAGACCGGAAATCGTTTTTAAAGCATAAAGTTCAACAAAGGCAAATGCCCGGCGCGGTTCACCATGAACCGCGCCGGGCATCGTTTGATGGTATTTTCTTCTGTGGCTTACAACCCCTCCGTCCTGCGGATATACTCCCTCGCCATCACGGCGTATTCAAACGGGTTCGCCTTTGCCGGGTCCTGCTCGGCCTCCACGACCACCCAGCCCTCGTATCCATTCTCCGCGAGGATGTCGAACACCGGCTGGAAGTCGAAATCGCCGTCGCCCGGCACCGTGAACGCGCCTGCGCGCACCGCGTCGAGGAAGGAGTAGCCCCCGGCTTTTGCCTTTGCCACCACGTCGTTGCGCACGCTCTTGAGGTGCACGTGCTTGACGCGCTTCGCATATTTCCGGAGCACCCGCAGCGCATCCTCGCCGGAGAAGGCGAGGTGGCCCGTGTCATAGAGCAGGTAGACCAAATTCGGATCGGTCAGCTCCATCAGCCGGTCGATCTCTTCTTCGGTCTGCACGCCCGTGCCCATGTGGTGGTGCACAGTGAATATCATATCCTTTTCCCGCGCGAGCCGGCCCATCTCGTTGAAGCCGCGCGCGACGAGCGCCCATTCCTCCTCGGAATAAACCGGCTTGTCGCCAAAGATGCTCACGGGCTTGCCCTGGATGCTGTTGCCCTGCTCAGAGGCTCCGATCACCTTTGCGCCCAGCGCGTGGAGAAAATCGCGGTGCTCGATGAAAGCTTTGATCGTCGCGTCATATCCCTCGGAGAGCAGGGTGGAGGAGAACCAGGCGTTGCAGATTTGCAGCCCGCGGATTGCAAGCTTCTGCTTGAGTGTTTCGACATCTTTTGGATATTTGTTGCCGATCTCGCTGCCGGTAAAACCGCTGAGCGCCATCTCGCTGATGCACTGCTCAAAGGTATTCTCCGCGCCGAGGTCGGGCAGGTCGTCGTTCGTCCACGCGATCGGCGCGATGGCCAGGCGGACTTTGTTTGCGTCCAGCATTGGTATACAACCCCTCTTTATTGTATGTTTAATATAACCGCGCTTTTTTGATGTTTTCCTGCATCGCGCCGTAGGCCTTTTGCACGGTTTCGCTTGCGGAAACCTCCGCCACGCCCACGCGCCACCATGCGTCGTACCCATGGCTCATGCTGCCGTGGACAACCTTGATGTCGATGAGCGTCGGCACGGTCTGCCGTTTTGCGTCCGCCAGCGCCGCGCGCAGCTCCTCCACATTTGTGGCCGTGTAGGTTTTGCAGCCGTAGCCCGCCGCGCACTTGGCAAAGTCAATGGGCACAACAGCCCCGTCGAGCAGGCCTGTTTCCGGGTTGCGGCGCGTAAAGCGCGTGCCAAAGGTTTCGGTGCCCTGCTCGTTTTGCAGGTTTTCGATGCAGCCCCAGCCCGTGTTGTCAAAGAGCAGAACGTTGATCTTCGCGCCCTCCTGCACGGCGGTGTAAAGCTCGCTGTGCAGCATCAGAAAGCTGCCGTCGCCCACCATGGCGTAAACCTCTTTTTCCGGTTCCGCGAGCTTCACGCCCAGCGCGCCGCAGATCTCGTAGCCCATGCAGGAGAAGCCGTATTCCAGATGGTAGGTGTGCTTTGCGCCCGGTCGCCACAGCCGCTGCAAACAGCCCGGCAGGCTGCCCGAAGAGCCGACGATGATGGAATCCTGCGCGATCGTCCGGTTGATTTCCCCAAGCGCGCGCGTCTGGGAAAGGCCCTCCGGCAGATCAACGGCATACTGGCGGTCGACCTCCGCAGTGAATGCATCCTTCACTTCCCGGATTCGCCCGCCCACTGTGCCTGATAGCCCGTTTCCGCCAGGGCGGGGAGGAGGGCGAGAGCGTTTCCTTCGCGTCCGCGATGACCGTTTGCGCATCCATCTTCAATGCGTCGAAAGCGCAGACGTTGACGCCGAGCAGCTTCACATCCGGGTGCTGAAAGCCCCATTTGGAGGCGGTGGTGAAATCCGTCAACCTGCTGCCCACTGCGATGACGAGATCGGCCTCCTTGGCGAGCGCGTTTTGCCGCCGCGCCGCCCGTACGCCGATGCCGCCTAGGTTGAGCGGGTGGTCCCACGGGAGCTGGCCCTTGCCCGCTTGCGTCTCCCCGATGGGGATGGAGAAGCGCTCGGCGAACGCGAGCAGCGCATCCTCCGCCTCGCTGTAGGTCACGCCGCCGCCCGCGATGAGCAGGGGACGCTTTGCGTTTTGCGATCAGCTTTACCGCCGCTTCGATTTCCCGGGCAACGGGGAGGCGGCGGTCCAGATACCACACGCGCTTTTGCAGGAAGTAATCGGGGTAGTCGAACGCTTCGCCCTCCACATCCTGCGGCATGGCAAGGCAGACTGCGCCCGTCTCGGCCGGGTCCGTGAGCACACGCATTGCGTTGATCGCCGCCGTCATGAGCTGCTCGGGGCGGGCGATGCGGTCCCAATATTTGCACACGGCGCGGAACGCGTCGTTGGCAGTGGTCTCATAGCAGCCCGTCTGCTCAATCTGCTGGAGCACAGGGTCCGGCTGGCGGCAGGCAAAGGTATCGCCCGGCAGGAGCAGCAGCGGGATACGGTTGGCCGTGGCCGTGCCGGCGGCGGTGACCATATTCAGCGCGCCGGGGCCGATGGAGGAGGTGCAGGCAATAATTTTGCGCCTGCGGTTCTGCTTTGCATAGGCCATGGCGGCGTGCGCCATGCCCTGCTCGTTGTGGCCCTGGTAATAGGTGAGGCTGTGGCCGCCCTGCTCGAGCGCCTGCCCGATGCCGACCACGCAGCCGTGGCCGAAAATGCCGAACACGCCGTTTACAAATTTCTCCTCCCGCCCGTCGAAGCAGACGTACTGGTTATCGAGAAATTTCACAAGGGCCTGCGCCATGGTTAGCTTCATGATAAGATCACCTCTGTTTTAAGTGAATGGGAAAGGGAAGCGAAGGGAATCGTCTCGAATCGTCTCGGCGCTTTCCTTTTTGGTCATTTTTCAGGGGGTCCACATCTCCGCGCCCGGCTCTGTCACCCACAGGTGCTCCGGGAGGAAGGTCGGCGTGATATACGGGTCGTTCTCCAGGTGGCGGATCACCCATAGGTACCACATCGCGTAGCCCGGCGCGGTAGTCTGCGGATGCGTCTCTTTTTGGTGATCAGCACTGTGCTATTGTTGTGCGTTTTGACCACGTCCTCCGAGAGCTCCGCGAAGCCGTAGCCGTTTTCCGGCAGAAAGCGGTAAAATAGATCTCCGGCTGCGGGTGCCAGTGCGGCGGGTAGCTCGACCACTTGCCGGGGAAGCCGACTTACCTCGCCCACCACCCAGGTTGGCATACGGCGCATTGGAATGATCGACACCGTGCGCACAATCCGCGTGGAGGCCTCCCGCATTGTGCCCTTGCCGCGCTCCTCGCTGGCGCATTCCTCCGGGGTGTAGAGCCTCGCGTCAAACATGGTTTCGTTATCGGTGCGGTGAACGGTCAATTCGCTGTCCGCCCCCGCGGTGATGGTCACTTCCACGTCGTTTGGCACATGCAGCACCCAAGGGGAGAAATCAAAGCAGTTTTCGCGCGAGACCGTCTGCTTTTTCGCCATCCCCATTCGGAGGGCTGACCTCCGTCCGTGAATAGAGCAAATAGGCGCGCTCCAGATGCTGCGACTTCGGTAAAACGCTGACCGGGCGCGAGGCGCAGCAGGCCAAAATCCATGCGCGTGTTCTGCTCCTGATCGCCCATTGTGGTAATTGGCGTATAGCCGAACGGATATTCTTTCGGGCCTTTGATATGCATAATAAAACCTCCGATTACAGATTGCAGAGATTAGATTTTAGATGATACAAACAGAGATTTTTGCAGGACATTATTCACCGTATACTTCGCACAGCTCCACCGGCCGGCCTTCCGCCACGCTCTTCTTCGCCGCGAGACCGACGAGGATGGATTGCAGCCCATCTTCCCCCGTTGTGGGCGTAGGCAGGTCGTAAAGCACCGCGTCCACAAACGCGATCATCTCATCGCGGAAGGATTGCATGTACCGCTCCAAGAAGAAATAGAGCGGTTTGTCGCCCATCACGCCATTCTGCGTGGCGAGCGTAACGGTGGTGGGCGTGTCGTTCTGCGCCTGCGCCGCGCCCTTGGAGCCGAATACCTCGATGCGCTGGTCGTAGCCGTAGGCCGCGCGGCGGCTGTTGTCGATCACGCCGAGCGCGCCGTTTTTGAATTTCAGGGTGATAACGGCGGAATCCACGTCGCCCGCCTCCCCGATGGCGGGATCCACGAGGCAGGCGGCCTGCACATAGAGCGATTCGATATCGCTGCCCGCCAGAAAGCGCGCCATATCGAAATCATGGATCGTCATATCGAGGAACATGCCGCCCGAGCTCGCCGCGTATTCCGCGGGTGGCGGCTCCGGGTCGCGGGAGGTGATCTTGACAAGCTCCAGTTTACCGATCTTCTCCTGATCGACCAGCTCGCGCAGACGCGCAAAGTTGTGGTCAAAGCGGCGGTTGAAGCCCACCTGCAATTTGACGCCCGCTTGTTCGACTGCTTTGAGCACGGCCTCCACCTTTTCGGGCGTGAGGTCCACGGGCTTTTCGCAAAAGATGTGCTTCCCCGCCTTGGCCGCCTGGATGGCAATATCCGCGTGCGTATCCGTGGAGGAACAGACGAGCACCGCGTCGATTTGATCGTCCGCGAGCATGTCGTCTATGGATGCATAAATTTTTTCAATGCCGAACTTCTCTTTGAGCTCCGGTAGCCCATCTGTGCGGACGTCCGTGATGCCGTAAACGCGCGCAGCGGGCACGGCGTATGTAATGGACTGCGCGTGGAGCTTGCCGATCCGCCCGGCGCCGATGATGCCGATATTGAGCTGTTTCATAGGGTACCTCCTCTTTTATCGTAAACGTTTGCATGACTAAAATCATCATAGCATAACTTTACCGCCGGAACAAGCGGAAATTACAAAAAATTCCGCAAAATTCCGGCGGCAATGAACGAATTGATGGAAGTAGGCTGGTTTGAACGCGCCGATTCTATCGATACAGCGCGGGGGAAGCGTTTTTCCGCGCCCTGCGCGAAAGGAAGGGATAGAAAAAGATTCCGGCTAAATCCGCGAGCAGCCATCCGATCGGAACGGAGACCCAGATCCCCGTCACGCCGATTGATGGGATGGCGGAGAGCGCATAGGCGAGCGCAACCCGCGTGCCGAGGGAGATCACCGTCAACACAACGGAAACGCCGGGCTTTTGGATCGCTCGGTAAAAACCATAGAGTAGGAATAAAAGGCCGATGCCGCAATAAAAGGACGCTTCGATCCGCAGATAGCGCATCCCGGCGGCGATAATCTGCGTCTCCGCGGGGGAGACAAACAGCCCCATCAGCGGGCGGGCCAGGAGGCAGACCGCTGCGCTGACTGCAAGGCAAAACACCATGGAGCAGGCCGCCGCGCTGCGGATTCCCTTTCGAATGCGCTCCTTTTCGCCTGCGCCGTAGTTTTGGGCAATGAAGGTGGAGAAGGCGTTCCCAAAATCCTGCACGGGCATATAGGCAAAGGAGTCGATTTTTACTGCGGCGGCGAAGGCTGCCATAATAACCGGGCCGAAGCTGTTGACCAGCCCCTGCACCATCAGAATACCGAAATTCATGATGGATTGCTGGACACAGGTCAGAAGCGATAGGCTCGCAATATCGCGCAGGATCACCCTATCCCATTTCAAATGGCGTTTTGATACACGCAGCTGGGGAAAGGCGGTCAGCGTGTAAACGGCAAGCCCCGCCCCGGAGAGCGCCTGCGCGATCACGGTGGCCGCCGCCGCGCCTCGAACGCCCCAGTGGAATTGAAGGACAAAGAGCAGATCAAGCGCGATGTTGAGGATGGCGGCTCCCCCTAGAAATAGGAGTGGGATCGTAGAATTTCCGATGGAACGCAGCAGGCAGGCGAAGAAGTTGTAGCAGAACGTGGCGCCGATCCCCCAGAAGATGATTTTTAGGTAGCCTTTCATCAGCCCCGTCACCTGCGCCGGCACCCGGAGCAGGCGGATAATCCCATTCAGCCCGCAAAGCGCCCCTGCGTTCAATAGAAAAGTGACGGCGGCAATTAAGAGAAAGGAAAGGGAAACGCTGTGTTTTAGCCGCTCTGTGTCATGCCTGCCAAACTGAATGGAGAAAACGGCGCCGCTGCCCATGCAGAGGCCCAGCAGGACCGACGTCAGAAAGGTCATCAGCGTATAGGAGGAGCCGACCGCGGCGAGCGCGTCCGCGCCCAGAAAACGGCCTACGATCAGGGTGTCCGCCACATTATAGAGCTGCTGGAGCAGATTGCCGAGCATCATCGGTAGCGCAAACTGTAAAAGCCTGCCGGTGATATTCCCTGTAGTCAGATCTTGCTGCATTCGCTTCACGTCCGTTATGAAATATACAGATTACATATTATTTATAATAATAGCATATATATTAACAAACGTCAAATTTGATATTTCTATTTGTGGTTAAAAGAGAACTGTGTTATACTATGTGATTAATCAATGAATCATTGACAAGAAAAGGGAGCGATGCGCATGTATCTGGATCAACTTGACAGGCTGGATCAGAAAATATTAACCCTGCTGATTGAAAACGCACGCTACAGCTATTCCGAGATCGGGGAAAGAATCGGCATATCGCGTGTTGCCGTGAAGGCCCGCATCGATGCGCTGGAAAAAAAGGGGATTATTGAAGAGTATACCACGATTATTAACCCGCAAAAAAGTCAGCGGAGCGGTTTCCTGCTATTTTGAAATCGAGGCGGAGCCCGCGCGTTTGCAGGAGATTGAAGAGCGGCTTTGCCGCAATGAGACCATTACGCAGATTTATCGCATGAGCGGGAACTGCTGCCTGCATGTGCATGCCGTTGCCGCATCGCAGGAGGAGTTGGAATCGCTTCTGCGCGAAATCGACGGCCTGCCCGGCGTTGTGCGCGTGAGCAGCCGGGTCATCCTCTCCCGGGTCAAGGATGTGAAGGGCCTTCGTTTGTAAAATCGGCGAAGAGAGCGCCGCAGGAGGGAAATTATTTAAAATCCTTGCTTGTCATCATGGCGGGCTTGTGCTATCATATTGGCGCAAACGTTTACATATCAGAAGGAGGTATTTTTCTATGGATAAAGTAAAAGTCGGCGTCGTGGGCTATGGCACCATTGGCCAGCGGCTTGCGGACGGAGTCGCTCTACAGGGTGATATGGAACTCGTCGGCGTGGCGGACGTGGCTCCCACCCTCGCCATCCGCGCGCTCAAGGAGAAGGGGATGCCCTATGCCCTCTATCTCTCTATGGAGGATCATCGCGCGGAATTCGACGCGCTCGGCATCCCGGTTTCCGGCACGATTACGGATCTCATTCAGCAGTGCGATGTGCTGCTCGACGCGACCAACGCAGGCGTGGGCGCGAAAAACCGCGCGCTCTATGAGCAGTATGGCAAAAAGGCCATCTTCCAGGGCGGCGAAAAAAACGACGTGGCCGACGTGTTTTTCCACGGCTACGCAAACTTTGAAAAGGGCGTGGAGAAGCAGTTTTTGAAGCTGACGAGCTGCAACACCACCGGCCTGATCCGCGCGGTGGATTGCCTGGACCGCGCCTATGGCATGGAGCGCGTGGCGATCACGATCGTGCGCCGCGTGGCGGACCCCGGCGATTATCACAGAGGGCTGACCAATGCCCTGCGCATCGATAAGGCGCCGAGCCATCAGGCCGTTGACCTCATGACCATCATGCCGCACGTGGCGGCCACGGGTATTCTCATCCACACGCCGGTGACGCACGGCCACATCATCACGGTCGTCGCGCACGGCAAGGAGAAGATTACAAAGGAAATGGCGCTCAAGGCGTTCAACGACCACCCGCGTATCCGCGTTGTATCCACGGACGAGGGCTTCCTCGGCAACGCGTCGCTCTTCAAATATGCGCGCGACCTCGGTAACCCGCGCGGCGATATGTATGAGATCGCCCTGTGGGAGGATAGCATCGTGGAAACCGGCGACGATATCATGTTTGCCATCAACATTCCGCAGGAGAGCGTGACTATCCCGGAAACGATGGATGGCGTGCGCGCCTGCATGGGGATGCAGACAAACCGCGAAGCCGGCACGGCTGAAACAAACCGTTATTTGGGGATTGGAAAATGGAAGTAAAAATGACGCCGCTGAACGGCATGGACGTAGCAGGCAAGCGGGTGCTGCTGCGCCTTGATATCAATTCGCCCATCGACCCGCAGACAAAACGGATCGTCAATGATAATCGCATAAAAAAGAGCCTGCCGACGCTGTGCTACCTGCTCGACGGCGGCGCGAAGGTGGCGATCATCGCCCATCAGGGCGATACGCTCGATTATCAAAATCTGATCCCGCTCAAAGAGCACGCGGAGAAGCTCACCATCCTCTCCGGGCGCGAGGTCAAATATATCGACGACGTGTGCGGCCCCGCCGCATGCGAAGCGGTCAACGCGCTGCGGGAGGGGGAGTGCATCCTGCTCGGCAACCTGCGCTATCTTTGCGAGGAGATCAGCGGCTTTGAAAAGGAAGTCAAGCTCCAGCCCTGTGAAATGCTCGATACCTGGCTTGTGCGCACGCTTGCGCCGCTGTTTGACCTCTATGTCAACGACGCGTTCTCTGCCGCGCATCGCAACTGCCCGAGCATGACCGCTTTTCAGCAGGTGCTGCCCACGGCGGCCGGCTTTCTGCTCTTTGATGAATACAAGGCGCTCTATAACGTTTTGCATGGGGCCCAAAAGCCCGCGGTTTTCGTGCTCGGCGGCGCGAAGATTTCCGACGCCTTTGGCATGATGGAGGCTGTGTGCACCAACGGCACGGCGGATAAAATCCTTGCCTGCGGCGTGACTGGGCAGGTGATGCTGCTTGCACAGGGCGTAAAGCTTGGCAATACGACGGAGGAGTTCCTCAAGGCCCGCGACCTGTGGTGCTTCGTCGATCAGGCGAAGGGGCTGCTCAGCCGCTTCCCCGACGTGTTCGAGCTGCCGATGGATCTCGCCTTCGAGCGGGACGGTAAGCGCGAAGAGATCAAGGTGGAAGCCCTGCCCGCGGAGATATCCTTCTGCGACCTTGGCGCAAAGACGATCGCGGCCTACAGCGCGGTCATCGCCCAAGCGGGCACGATTTTTGCCAACGGCCCGGCGGGCGTGTATGAAAACCCGCTGTTTGAAACGGGCACGCGCGCCATTTGGAACGCCGTGGCCAACGCGCCCGGCTATTCCGTCATCGGCGGGGGCGACACGGTCAGCTCTGCCACAAAGCTTGCGGATATTTCCAAAATTGATTACGTCTGTACGGCAGGCGGCGCGATGGTGCGTTTTATGTCCGGCAAAAAACTCGCGCTGGTGGCCGCGATGGAGGGCGCTTATGAGCGCGCGCAGAAGCATTCCTAAATCGGATGATTTTTGGAACGGGCGGGGCTTGTAAACCCCGCCTGTTTTGATTTAGAATGGAGACGTGTAAAAAGATCGTATAGAAATCAGAAAAGGGTGTTGTTCGGGGTGTTAAAACAGGAAAATACGCCGCGGCTGGAAACGGAGCGACTCATCCTGCGAAAATTTCAACACGATGACCTGGAGGATGTATTCCGGATTTACAGCGATTTGGAGGTCAACACTTTTCTGCCGTGGTTTCCGCTGCGCTCGATGGATGAGGCCAGGGCATATCTGGCGCACACTATCCTTCCGGAGTATGAAAAAAAGATCGCCTACCGTTATGCGATCGTAGAGAAAACGTCCCAAACGGTGATCGGTTATGTGTCGCTCAACGGCATCGACGAAGGAAAATGCTGCGCCGACCTCGGCTACGGCCTGCGCAAAGAGGCTTGGCGCAAGGGTTATATGAGCGAAGCATGCCGCGCCGTATTGCAGCGCGCAAAGGAGGCGGGGTTCCGTTTTCTCACCGCCACGCACGATGTGAACAACCCGGCGAGCGGCGAGGTCATGAAGGCGATCGGCATGACTTACCGATATTCCTACGACGAGCAGTGGCAGCCCAAGAATTTTAAGGTGACATTTAAGCTCTATCAAATTGATTTGATCTCGTCAGACGCTAACTGAAATGATACAGGAGGGCTTTTCCATGCTATTATCCTTTGGCTATGATAAAACAACCCTGCAATATAACCTGCCCGACGAAAACCTCCTCGGCGTGCTCTTGCCGAACGAAACGCCCGCTGCCCTCACCGGCGAGGCGGAGGTCAAGCGCGCGTTGCAAAACCCGATCGGCACGCCGCGGCTCAGCGAAATCGTACGCCCCGGTGAGAAAATTGCCATCGTCACGAGCGATATCACCCGCCCGATGCCGACCTACGCCGTGCTGCCGCATGTGGCAGAGGAGCTGGCGCTCGCCGGTGTGCGGGATGAGGATGTCACCATTGTTTTCGCCCTGGGCATCCATCGTGAAATGACACCGGAAGAGATGAGGAAGGCGGCGGGGGAGGAGATGTTCAGCCGCTTTGCCTGCCTTAATGCGAGCAAGGACTACACACACCTCGGCGTATCCCAAAACGGCACGCCGGTCGACATCTTTACCCCTGTCGCAAAGGCGGACCGGATTATTTGCCTGGGCAATATTGAATACCATTATTTCGCGGGCTACAGCGGCGGCTCCAAGGCCATTATGCCCGGCGTTTCCACGCACGATGCGATCCAGGCGAACCACAAGCGCATGGTGGATGAGCGCGCGCATGCGGGCAACCTGGATACGAACCCCGTGCGCATCGACATCGACGAGGTGGGCTCCTTTGTCCATATTGATTTCATCGTCAACGTCGTGCTTGACGAGCACAAAAAAATCCGCCACTGCGTGGCGGGCCACTATATTGAGGCGCACCGCGCGGGCTGTCGGCTGCTTGACAAACTGTATCAGGTGGCAATCTCCGCAAAGGCGGATATCGTCGTCACCTCGCCCGGCGGATTTCCGAAGGATCTGAACATTTACCAGGCACAGAAGGCACTTGACAACGCTAAGCATGCCGTGCGAGACGGCGGCGTGATCGTCTGGCTCGCCGCAGCGGGCGAGGGCTTAGGGGAAGCCACGTTTGAAAAGTGGATGCTGGGCCATGAGAAAAGCCGCGACATGATCGACCACATCAACCGGGAATTTGAGCTCGGCGGCCATAAGGCGGCGGCGATTGCAATGGTGCTGGAAAAATGCCGCATTCTCTTTGTCAGTAGCCTCGATGCGGATTTTGTGCGCAAGATCCATTTGGAGCCCTTTGCAACGCTCGACGAGGCGATGGAAGAAGCCTTCCACGCGATGGGGAAGGATGCAAAGGTGCTCGCCATGCCCTATGGCGGCTCGACGCTGCCGGTGCTGGCGAATCCTGTATGACTGGCTTTTCGTAAGCAGGAGTGAAAGGCATTGTGCGGATCGTTATATGATGAGCAGGCAATTCAAACGCGTTTGAATTGCCTGTTTTCTATTCATAATGAAAACACGACAGGATTTCCTGCCGTGTTGTTATTTATAAGCAAGTATAGTAATAAAATCACTTTAATAATACAAATCCGATATTGATAAAGCAGCAGTATTTCTAAATAATAAAGCGCTTTTTCTTAACTATTTTTCTGCATAAAATAGTATAATTAAAATGAATTTATATGGCTGTACAACGTAATTTGAAAAAGCGGAGGAACTTTGGTTTGGAAAAAGTAAAATGTATTTTGAATAATAAATCTGTACTAGGCGAAGGTCCTGTATGGGATGAAAGCAGGAAAAAACTGTTTTTCGTTGACATTATGGGTAAAAAAATCAATTCCTTTGACCCCATTACAAAAGAATTTGACTCTATTGAAACAGAAAATCCTGTTGGATGTATTGTGTTTCATAAGGACAACAATATCATTTCAGCTCAGCAAAATAAGCTTGTTAAAATCAATCTCGACACGAAAGAAAGCGTCAAAATTCTTGATTTTAATTTAGATGAATATTTGCGTTTCAATGACGGAAAATGTGATATTAACGGCAGGCTGTGGGTTGGCACAATGGCTACCGATCAAGCGCATCCAAAGGCAAGGGTCTGCGGTTCACTTTTTTGTGCAGACGAAAAAGGAAATATTAAAGAAGTGTTTGACAAAATGGCAATTCCAAACGGAATCGCTTTTAGTAGTGACAACAAATATATGTATCATATTGATACGCCTACTCAATGTATTTCAAGATATGATTTTGATGCAAAAACAGGTAAGCTGTCAAATAAAACAACTGCTGTAAAAGTGCCGGAAAATGAGGGAAGCCCCGACGGTATGACGATAGACTGCGAGGGTATGCTGTGGGTTGCCTTATGGGGCGGTTATGCCGTTGCAAGGTATAACCCCGAAACAGGCGAACAGCTTTTGAAAATTTTTGTTGACGCTGAAAATATATCTTGCTGCGCTTTCGGCGGAGAGAATATGGACGAACTTTTTATAACCTCTGCAATTAACGATAATGGCGAGGGTGGAGAACTGTTTTGGTATCAAACAAATACAAAGGGTATGTCCACATACAGATTCGGAGAGTGAAAAATGGAAAGAAAAGTTGCGCTGATTACAGGCGGAGCAAAGGGTATAGGCAGGCAAATTGCTTTAAGCCTTGCGGAAAACGGCCACGATATTGCCGTAAATTATCATTCCGATAAAAATTCTGCCGATGAAATTTGCAAAACTGCAAAAGAAAACGGCGTTAATGCACTATCCTTTTACGCCAATATGGGTAATGTTGATGAAATTAAAAATATGGTTTTTCAGGTGGATCAGAAATTCGGCAAAATTGATGTGCTGATAAACAATGCAGGTATCAGCAGTGAGGTATATTTTTAGATGCCACGGAGGAAATGTTTGACCAAATGACCGCAATAGACTGGAAAGGCGTTTATTTTTGTTCCCAATTTGTTGCAAAAAAGATGATTGAACATCAAACAAAGGGCGTTATCGTTAATCTTGCGTCAAATCAGGTGGACGGCTGCTGGCCCCGTGCAACAATTTATGCCCCCACAAAAGCGGCAGTTGCCAAGTTTACAAAAAATGCCGCAATGGAACTTATACCCTATAACATCCGTATGGTTGCCATTGCACCGGGGTATACGGATGTTGGTTGGCAAAAAGGGCGATATTAGGCTTGAAGCGGCATAAAAAAACTACCCATGCAGCCGTTTTGCAACAACGAAGGAAATTGCAGCAGGTGTGCTTTATCTTATATCCGATGAGGCGGCTTATATGACAGGCTCAATGCTCACCATTGACGGCGGTGCAACTTTGCCCGTTACTGCGGCAAATGATTTTGAATAGTAAAATATGGAATATTATAATTCACTTTTACAGGGCGATCAGGGTGCTTTAAAAAGAGCGCTGTATAAATCGATGGGATTTACTGACGAAGTCTTATCAAAGCCTTTGGTAGCAGTTGTTAATTCATACACAAACGCAACACCGGGGCATTTTAATTTGAATATTTTAAGTGAGCGGGTGCAAAAGGGCATTGAAGCTTCCGGCGGAACGGCAATGACCTTTTCAACCATTGCACCCTGCGACGGTATTGCCGAGGGACATATCGGTATGAGATACTGCCTGCCGTCAAGAGATGTTATTGCAGACTCGGTTGAATGTATGGTTATGGCTCATAAATTTGACGCAATGGTACTTATGGGATCATGCGATAAAATTGTACCGGGTATGCTTATGGCGGCTGCAAGGCTTAATATACCTGCAATTTTCCTTAACGGCGGACCTATGTATCCTGCCGAGTACAAGGGTAAACATTATGACGGAAATATTGTTACCGAAGCGGTTGGCTGGAAAAAGCAGGGCAAGATTGACGAGCAGGAATTTAGGTATATTGAAAATATAGCCGAGCCCTGTGCAGGCTCCTGTGCAATGCTCGGCACGGCAAATACAATGGGCTGTATTGCCGAGGCTTTGGGAATGACCCTTCCTGGCTGTGCAATGATACCTGCCGTGTCAGCCCAAAGAAGCAGAATTGCTTTTGATACAGGCAAAGCGATCATGAAGCTTGTTGATGAAAATATTACCCCGAGGGATATTATGACAAAGCCTGCCTTTGAAAACGCAATTCGTGTGCTTATGGCAATCGGCGGTTCAACAAATGCAATTCTTCATTTGCAGGCAATTTATCACGAGGCAGGGCTTGGCAATTTACCATTGTCCGAATTTGGCCGCTTGAGCAGTACAACACCGCAAATTGCATCCGTTTATCCTGCTTCAGAATATGATGTTGTGGATTTTTATGATGCAGGGGGAGTTCCCGCTGTTATGCTTGAGCTTAAAAATATTTTAAATAATGATTGCATAACCGTAACAGGCAAAGCAATGGGCGAAAATCTAAAGGCCTTTTTAAAAGTATCAAGGCGAGAGGTTATTCGCAGTTTTGAAAAGCCTTTTGCAGATAACGGCGGTGTTGCTGTGCTTTACGGTAATTTAGCCCCTAGTGGTTCAATCGTTAAGCCTGCGGCTGTGCCTGATCATCTGATGACCTTTACGGGCAAGGCAAAAGTTTTTGTCAGCGAGGACGATGCGGTTGACGCAATTTTAAACGGTGATATCAAAGAAAATACGGTTTTGGTGCTTGCATATGAGGGCCCTAAAGGCGGTCCGGGTATGCCTGAAATGTACCGTCCTATGAAATCCTTGGAGGGTATGGGGCTGAGTGACAGTTGTGCTCTTATAACAGACGGTCGTTTTTCAGGTTCAAACAGAGGTTGCTTTGTAGGCCATATTTCACCTGAGGCAAGCGAGTTTGGAAGCATTGCAACAGTACAAAACGATGATGAAATTTTGATAGATATTCCGAATAAAAAAAATATCTCTGCTTGTCAGTGATGAAGAAATTGAAAAAAGAAAATCAGTTTTAAAACCGATTGAAAAAGGTGTGCCGAGCGGCGTTTTAAGCAGATATAAAAAATACAGCAAATCCGCCTCGGAGGGTGCGGTTATTGAATAGGAGAATAAATATGATTAGTTGGGCAAACGATGACGAACTATTTGAAATCATGAAAACCGAGCTTTATACCGCTGTTGTAGGAGACATACTTGATACAATGCATTATTATCATCAGTTTTTACCGCAGAAAATTCAGCCGATGAGCGAAAATATGATTGTTGCAGGCAGGGCAATGCCCGTCGCAGAATGTGATATTGACAATCTGACTGATGAAATGAAAAACAGTCCTCTTTTCAATCAGCCCTTCGGTTTAATGCTTGACGCACTTGATGATTTAAAGAAAAATGAGGTGTATATCTGCTCGGGTGCTTCGCCCGACTATGCGCTTGTTGGCGAGATTATGTGCACAAGAATGAAGCATCTTGGCTCGGCAGGAGCGGTAGTAAACGGCTTTCACAGAGATACAAAGGGCATTTTGGCTATTCATTTTCCCTGCTTTTCCTACGGCAGATATTCTCAGGACCAAGCGCCCAGAGGTAAGGTTGTTGCCTATAGAGTGCCTATTGAAATTGACGGCGTAAAGGTAAATCCCGGTGATATCGTTTTCGGTGACCTGGATGGAGCCGTGATTATTCCGCAGGAGGTTGAAAAAGAAGTTATTGAAAAAGCCTATGAAAAAGCGACAGGCGAAAAGACAGTAGGCAACGCAATCAGAGACGGCATGTCTGCAAAAGAAGCCTTTACAAAATACGGAATCATGTAATTACAATTTTCAGGAGATAAATATGCCTAAATTTTTAACGAAAGAATACAGAGTCTCAAGCTTTATTGACAGCGGAAATATGCCCACACTTTCTGCCGATAGAGAGGAAAAAAGTTTTGCCTCCACCATAACAGATTATGAGGGACTTTACATCAATTATGGTTATAGAGAAACATCATATCCCTACACTCAGCAGAATTTATATAGCGAGGAAAAGGAAACTGATGTCCGTGTTGCCGTTCTTGAAAATGCGTATTTATATGCGGAATTTCTTGTTGATTTTGGCGGTAGACTGTGGAAACTTTATGATAAGAAAAAACAAAAGGATATTATTTACACAAATGATGTGATCAGATTTAGAAATCTTGCAATAAGAAATGCTTGGTTTTCCGGCGGTGTTGAATGGAACTGCGGGATCATCGGCCATTCTCCCTTTACCTGTTCTGCCATGTACTGTGCAAAGGTAACAGGCAAAAGCGGCGAAGATGTTTTGCGCTTTTACGAATTTGAAAGGGTAAGAAGTATTTTCTATCAAATAGACTTTTGGCTTGATAAAAACAGGCTGATGACCCAGGTCAGAATTACCAACCCGAACGATAAGGTTGTTCCTATGTACTGGTGGTCAAATATGGCAACACCCGAATACGAGGGCGGTCGCGTTATAGTAAATGCCCAAAGTGCCTATAATAACAGCGACGGCTTGGGTGTAAAAAAGTCAAGCATACCCAATGATAAAGGCGTTGATGTTTCCTATCCGCAGAATATCCCCTCAACTATTGATTATTTCTACCGTATACCCGATGAGTCAAATAAATTTATAGCGAATGTTGATAAAAACGGCTACGGGCTTTTGCAGTTTTCAAGCAACAGGCTTAAGGGCAGAAAACTTTTTTCCTGGGGACATTTGACGGGATCGGATAACTGGCAGAATTTACTGACTGACAAGGCCGGCTATTATGTTGAAATTCAGGCAGGACTTGGTAGAACACAGTATGAGTGTATTCCTATGCCGCCAAAGACCTCTTATTGCTTTTCGGAATGTTACACCCTTGCGGATCTTTCAGGTATGGATATTAACGCACCTTATGATGAAATGATAAACGCTGTGAACAATCAAATCAACAGTATTCATTCATCAAAGGAAATGGATGCTCTCACCGAGAAAAACGAGCAGGATATTTCACTTCTAAAGGGTAAGGTAATTTATAAGGGCAGCGGTTTTGGTTATCTGTATAATGCAATGACTTCAAACGCGCCTAAGCATTTGGAATTTTCCAACGAGGCTGACAGCCAGGGCTTTTTGAATTTATATGAAGGAAACAAGAACGAACAAGTCACATTAAAACCGCTTGAAGAAAGAATCGTTAAGGATTTTCAATTAGGTCAATTTGTTTACTGCAGTGACAGCGGTTTAGCGTCACAAACGAATAAACAATTTAATAGTATACAGAATAGAGCTTATATCATTACACAATCTTTAAAAAAATTAAAGAAAGATGATCGTGAAGTCGCACTTAGACATACGGGATTTTTAGAACTGGGAAGTAAGAGTTCTAAAAGAATCAATATTGATGATATTGAATTTAATTGTGAAGATAATCTCAATAGAGTATTCTATAAAGAATTGCCTATAGAATCTCCTATCAAGGAACGATTGATTATTACATATTCACCTAAATATGCTATTTATCAAAAGAAGATTAGAGATAAGCAAGTCCAAAGAGCGATGAATAAGATACGTTCTAACGGAAAATTAAAAAAAGGAACACGTAATCCTAACGATCCATCCAGATTTATAGAAAAAATAACGACTGATGAAAACGGAGTCGCTGTTGAAGAATACTATCATTTAAATCAAGAGAAGATAGATAATGAAGCAATGTACGATGGTTTCTATGCAGTATCTACTAATCTAGAAGATGATGATATCCAAGCCATTATCAATGTTTCAGAGGAAAGATGGCAAATAGAAGAATGTTTTAGAATCATGAAAACTGATTTTAAGGCAAGACCAGTACACTTACAAAAACAAGAAAGGATAGAAGCACACTTTCTAACGTGCTTTATGTCACTCATCATCTATCGCTTATTGGCTAATATATTAGACAATAAATATACAGCTACAGAGATATTAAAGACAATTAGAGGGATGGAATTGGTTGACACACAGTATAACGGATATATTCCAGCATACACAAGAACACAATTAACCGATGAGCTGCATTATAAGTTTGGATTTAGAACCGAATTATGAAATTACAAGCTAAAAAGAAAATGAGAAATATTATAAAAAATACAAAGAAATAATAATTTACGCATATTCGTTACAGAACCTAAAAAGTCCTGAAACCGTTTATACACATTGGGGTTCAGGACTTTTATTGCTTATAAATTGTCAAAGATGGGAATATATTATTTTGTCAATAAATCAACAAATACATTATTTTTTATTTGTTTTTCTGTATATTTTCTTCATATTAATTCTGTTAATTTTTTTACTTAAATCCATATTTTCCCTCTTTATTATCTGTCCATTGTTGTTAATACGTTTCAAATACAGAAAATGTATGTATCCTTGATGAATATTACCATAAAAGAAATAACTTATAAAAAAAATTCATATATAGTTTCTTCATAACATTTCATCTTCTCTTATGATTATACACATTATATATTTTATAACTTTTTACAGATTATGTTTTACATTTTTGGCACAACTGACATCCTTCATTTTTTTAGCATAAGTATTAAAAATATATTAACAGAAATAAATTATGATTCTATATTAGAGAAACATAGATAGACATATCTTTACTGTCATATATTTAATATTTCACTAATTAGTTATAGTTATAACATTAGTCGGCCTTTCCAATGACTTACTGCCAATTATCTAATTATCCTTAGCATACTTAAACTAATATCACTTGTTACAGTTTTAAAAAGTTTTATTATGAATGATTTCCTGTTTTCATTTAAAATGAAATGCCTTTTATACATACTTTTAAGCTCGTCAACAATTATTTATAGCGATTGTGATATAGCATTTTTCTCCTTGCTTATTGATACACCAAGAACAATTTTATTTTCTAGATTTTCACTCGTTATTTTTGTTAATTGAATCACTATTCCGCATAGTGCCAATTTCATCTAAAAAATGAATAATAATATAAAGAACCAAAAAAAGCTCACGGATTCAGATACTTTAAAAACTTACAAAAAAGAATATTCATGCACTTAGATTATAGTTATATATTCAAATACAATAAAGCTCAAAAAGAGTAGTTATCACTACGTGATAGCTACTCTTTTAATTCTTCACTCTTGACACAGAGTTATCAATTCATTTATCGTTTTCCTTTATCAAAAGGTTCTCCTTCTGCACGTGGTGCAGCAGAATTTTTTGAAGTAAAGGCTAATAAAATCAAAGTTGCAACATAAGGAATTAATTTATAAGTTGTAGCTGGTAATGATAACGCTGCTAAAAATGGAACAGAGTTATATGTATAAGCAATCGTCTTTGTTGCACCAAAGAAGAAAGCTGCACCAGCAATCCGCCAAGGTTTCCAGTTACCAAAAATCAATACAGCTAAAGCTAAGAATCCATATCCAGCCACATTACAGTTGAATTCTGTACTGATTGGTAAAATATAAATCAATCCACCCATTCCAGCTAATACACCTGAAATAACAACTCCTAAATAACGCATTTTATAAACACTAATCCCAGCTGCATCAGATGCTTGTGGATTTTTCGCCACATGATCTTAAACGCAAACCAGTTCTTGTTTTCATTAAGAAAATATAAGAAACAATTAAAAGACCAATTCCAATAAAAGTTGTTAAATAACAATTATTAAAGAACAAATCACCAATCACTGGAATCTTTGATAACAAAGGAACTTCAGCAATTCTAAATTGATTTTCAAACATAACACTTTGCACACCATCTTGAACAGTCTTAGCAATAAACAATCCTAAAGCAGGAGCAAATAAGTTTAACGCTGTCCCACTGATTGTTTGATCTGCTTTTAAATGAATTGAAGCAAAAGCATGTAATAATGAAAACAATCCACCAATAAGCCCAGCTACAAGAAGCGCTACAATTAATAAAACTTGTCCACTTAAAATTTGATTTGCTTGCATAAAATTAATAAAGAAAACACCAGCAAACCCACCTAAAATCATAATCCCTTCCAAAGCAATATTAATAACACCACTTCGTTCTGAAAACATCCCACCTAATGCAACAACCATCAAAGGGATAGCAAATAATAAAGTTTGGGCAAACAAGAAATAAATAATACTCATTATTCATGCCCTCCTTCCTCAATTTTTACTTTTTTACTTTTACGTTTATTTAAGAACATCTTAATCAACAAAGTAAATGAACTAAAGTAAATAATTGCTGCCACAATAATATCAATAACTTCAATTGCAATATTTAATGATTGCATATAATTTCCACCAACATTAATATATCCAATAAATAATGCCGCAAAAACAACCCCAATTGGATTATTAAATCCTAACAAAGCAACTGGAATCCCATTAAATCCTTCATTAGGTAAGACCTCAGAAATTGGTAAAGTCTTTCCAGTTCCTGACATATAAGCAATAGCTCCCCCTACACCAGCAAAGAATCCAGCAATTGCCATTGATAAAATAATACATTTTTTCTCATTCATCCCTGCATATTTAGCAGCATCAGAATTATAACCACAAGCTTTTAATTCATAACCAAAAGTTGTCTTGTTCATAATAATATAAGCCAAAACACATAATCCAATTGCAATAACAATCCCAAAATTAATATGTGATTCTGGGAAAAGAACATCTAATCCAAAAGTTGGAATCGCTTTAGATGCAGGTACAGCATAAGATTCAGCACCAGTTGGATTATAAATTGTTGCTTTAATTCCTTCAATCACCAATAACATACCAATATAGTTACACATAATACATGAAATAACCACATTAACATTTTTAAATGCTTTTAAAACACCTGGAATAACAGCCCATAAAGCCCCAGCTAATCCTGCCGCTAAAATACAG
>ENA-OQAB01000452-OQAB01000452.1-human-gut-metagenome-genome-assembly--contig:-NODE-452-length-22581-cov-4.056159_pt1 | contig 22581 bp, 24 predicted proteins | sample MGYA00242490_ERZ504517 | MGnify/ENA primary metagenome ERZ504517 (study PRJEB26092, sample SAMD00036298) | human gut metagenome | host: Homo sapiens | study: EMG produced TPA metagenomics assembly of...
GAAACAGCCTGCGGCGCGGTTATAAAGCGGGGAGAGATACGCCCTCCTCCAAAAGCCTACCCAACCCGGTTTGCCTGGTCAACAAGCTTTGGCTCCTCCGCGGCATATTCCAGAAGCCCCTGCCGCAGCGCGGTCAGACGCAAAAAAAATTGCCGCTGTCCACAGTGGAAACATAGCGCGGCTCCATGACGCGCAAGGTAGTGGTATCATACCAGTTGTAAAGGTTCCCGTGCCATTTTTTCCAGCTTTTTCAATGGCTGGTGAAGCACCCATCCGATCCGCTCGCAGAGCATGGCGCTAGTCGATAACGAAAAAATCCCGCGCGGCAAGCGTGCAGAGCAGAGCAAGGCCGATATTCGTTGGAGAAGTGCGATGTGCAACCCGATGGACGGGCGTTTCCTGCACATTATCAGGCGGTAAATAATGATCCTGCACGCCGCAGAATTCTTCGTAATACCGCCATGCGGCGGCGGCGTAGGAGGTGAGGCGGTCGCGCTGCTCCCAATTAAGCTCCTTCGTCTTTTCCACGCCGCTGCGCGCAGAAAACACGGCAAACGGGAAATTACAGAGGAATAGAAAGCCGCACAGCCAAAGGCTCCCCCTGCCGAAGAGCATCAGCAGTGCACCCGTGAGAATGCTCGGCAGATACCGCTTTACAAGCGCACCCGGCCGCTGCGCAACATCACTCTGTGCGGCGGTTACCCATTCGAGCAGTTTTTTATGGCTTACGAAACGCCGCCAGAGGGCCCGGATGATCGCATCCAGGCTGACAAAGGCGGTCTGTGCCAGCATGACCACACTCACGATCGCACGGATCAGATTGCCTGTGGCCACTGGCGTAACGCGCGAATAATAGAGCCTGGAAAACATTCCTGGACCGCCAGAAAGCACCGCGCGCCAAGCCCCATAAAGGCTGCCAGCCATCGTGCAGAGCAGGCCGCCTAAAACCAGCAGCAGCCGCGCGGGGGCCGGTGTGAAAAGCGCTGCAATCAGGCAGAGCAGCGCTGAAACCGGCGTAAAGGAGCGGCGTAAGTTATCAAAAAGCTGCCAACGGGCAAGTGCGCCCAGCGGGCTGCCCTTTTGCCCGCCCTTTCTATTTTTTCTCCGGATAAGAAACGGCAGGTTTTGCCAATCCCCACGCACCCAGCGGTGCATCCGGTCAAGATATGCTCCCTCTCGGCCTGGGAAGCCATCCGCCACCTGCACATCGCTGACAAAGCCCGCCCGCAGGAAGCCCCCCTCCAGAATATCATGGCTTAAAACGCTCTCCGGCTCAAATACGCCCAGCAGCACACGGTAAAACACATCCACATCGATCAGGCCTTTGCCGGAAAAGATGCTGCGCCCAAAGAAATCCTGATAGCGCTCGGCAGCGGCGGTATCATAAGCCACAAGCCCTCCCGCATCCGCCATCACGCGTGAAAATCCTGTTGCTCCAGCGGAAAACAGCTCCGTTTCCACCCGCGGCACAAGAATGCCATAGCCCTGTGTGACGATGCCTTTTTTCTCATCCACCACCGGCCGGTTGAGCGGGTGCATCGCCGCTGCCACAAGCTGAGAGGCCGCGTCGAGCGGGAGGACCGTATCCGCATCCAGCGCAAGGACATATTTGGTATTCTGCAAGCCGTCCGTATCTCCGCAGAGTGCGCGGAAGGGCACCTCTTCCCCCCTTAAATAGCGTATCAGCGCCTCAATCGCGCCGCGCTTACGCTCTGCACCCGTATACTCCTCCTGTGTGCGGGAATAGGAGCGCTCCCGTACGATCAAAACAAATCCGCCGTTGTGCCTGCGGTTAAGCTGCTCAATCTCCCGCCTGCTCGCCGCAAGGTCGGATGTATCTTGCGGCATCGTAGGGGATTGTGCGCCTTTGAGATCTGCAAGCACGCAGATTTTTACGCTTCCGTGCCCGTTCGTTCGCCAGAGCTGCTCTAGATGTTGCCCCAGCTTACGCGCCTGGGAAGCGCCAGGCAGCAGCGTAGAAACGGCAATCAGCGTCGCCCCTTCCTCCGGAATCATCCCTTCTAAATTTAACCTGTGCATCGGGCGCACTGCAACGCCGCTGGAAAACGCCGCCTCGATTGGGTAGCGGAGAATCTCCCAAACCGGAAAATATAAAAGCGGAACCAGATACCACGCGCGCGTTAATATAGCGGTGCATAGCGCAACAAGCAAGGGGAAAAGCGCCTCCATCAGCAGGGCGGTTTTCCCCCTTCGCCGATAAGACGGGCCCGAAGGAAGCCAGGCGCCTACATGGCGCTCTCCGGGCGTTTCTCCGGCCTGCGCCTGGGAGAGCGCGGCACAGGCCGCCTCCTGTTCCGTTATGCCTGCATTCCGTGCAGCCTGCGCGGTTAAGCGGCGGTAGCAAAAGCGCGTCGTCTCATCCATCTGCGGATAGATGCCTTCCGGGTCCCGCATTAAAATCTGCTCTACGGGGCTTAGGCTCTCCAAAAGCATATCAAAATCCCAATCCTGCATCGCGCGCAGCGTCAGAACGGCATGGCTCAGCCTCTGAACCGCTGGCTCCCCTGTTTCTTCACATCCGAGGCGAGCGGTATGCAGCAGGGCGGCGCGCAGGAAAAGCGGCACAAGCTCCACCTCTGCGCTACACAGCCCTGCTTGCTGCAATCCGCTCTCCAAAATCTGCTCGGATAGATCCGCATGCTCCCGCACTGCACGCAGGCATAAGGCATAAATCCGCACAACGCCATCCGCATCCAGCGGCAGAGCCGGTGCGGTTTTCAGTTGAGAGAGCACGCCGCGCCCCTCCCGCTCCAACAGATAAAAATTATCGCAGAGCCATTCGCCCAAAGCAGTATCGTCATGGGCGCGCAGCGCTTTCGTATATTTCTTGCGCAAAGAATAGAGATCCTTCTCAATCTGCCTTTTCAGCGCGCGCGGCTTTGCGCGCCGTATGATGTCCCGTTTCAAAAGTAATCCCGTCCTTAGCCGGGCAATGGAGCAAAGCCCGGAAATTTACAATCTATTTTTCCCAAAAGGGACAAGATTACGCGCGGGATGCGAAAAAGGGCGCGAAATAAAGCGTTGCTTTCTATGCTTTACAAAAACCAAGCCCGTCTGGCGCTTCAATCGCCGCTTCTGCCTACCCTCGGTGTACAAAAAGCAATACGCCTGCCAGCGGCCAAAATCAGCGCTGGCGACGTCCTTGATGGGCATCAGCCCACCCGCGTTTCTTGCCAATGCCGCTTTTCTCTCGCTGACAGGTTCGCAGAAGTTTTTCAGGAGCAGATTTGGTGGCCGGCAAGGCTTTTGAGGCAGCCGGGCTGCCGCCCGGCAACGAAAGTTACGCAGTCAGCCTCCGAAGATGCCCTAAAAAACCGTGTTGCTCTTTGTACACCGAGGGTAGCATCAGCTGAAATCCAACAAATCTTTAAAAAAATCCCGCCGAAACATTGCTTTTTCCACACAAACATGTGAAAATAGAAAGAAACAATTCAATCAGTTTTTCATGTGCAGGAAAGGCGAGGCGGAAAGTTTGAATAATAAATTTTCCAAACGCCTCGCGGAGAAAGGATGATCATAACAATGGCGCTGCTCACGCAAAGCATCAAGGGCACACAGGATACGCTGCCCGCAAAGAGCTATCAAAACCAATACATGGAGCAATCCATGCTCGAAATTGCCCGAAATTTCGGCTACCATGAAATTCGCACGCCGGTTTTTGAACACACGGAACTGTTCCAGCGCTCCGTCGGCGATACCACCGATGTGGTGCAGAAAGAAATGTACACCTTCGACGATAAAGGAGGCCGTTCCATCACCCTGCGCCCGGAAGGGACGGCGGGTGCAGTGCGTGCTTTTCTTGAGCATGGGCTGCACAACGAGGCCTTGCCGCAAAAGGTCTGCTACCTGACCTCCTGCTACCGATATGAAAAGCCGCAGGCAGGCAGGCTGCGCGAATTCCATCAATTTGGCGTGGAATGCCTCGGCGCGGCTGCTCCAGCGGCGGATGCGGAGATCATCTCCATGGCATCCAACATCTTCGATTATCTCGGCATTGAACACCTGCATCTGGAATTAAACTCCATCGGCTGCCCTTCCTGCCGCGCGGAATATCACAAGGCTCTGCATACCTATTTCGCCGCCCGTCAAGATCAGCTGTGCGAAACCTGCCGTGGCCGGCTTGCGCGCAACCCTATGCGTATTCTCGACTGCAAAAGCCCGGTCTGCCAGGAGATTGCGCAAGGTGCGCCGCTGATGCTCGATTATCTATGCGATGATTGCAGAGCGCATTTTGGCTATGTCAAAACTTATCTCGACGCCATGGACATCGAATATACCATCAACCCTCGCATCGTACGCGGGCTGGATTATTACACACGCACAGTTTTCGAATTCGTCTCCGATGAGATCGGCGCACAGGGCACGGTTTGTGGAGGCGGGCGTTACGACGGCCTTGTGGAGGAGCTCGGCGGCCCGCATGTGCCTTCCCTCGGTTTCGCCATGGGGCTCGAGCGGCTGATGCTCCTAATGGAAACGCAGAAAACGCCTTTTCCGCAAGCGCCTAGGTGCGATCTCTATATCGCCTCTATGGGGGACAAGGCATCGGTCGAGGCGGTTAAAATTGTCGCCTCTATCCGAGAGGACGGCATGTCTGCCCAATCGATTTAGCTGACCGCTCCGTCAAGGCCCAGATGAAATATGCCAACAAGCTCGGCGCGCGGTATACCATGGGTGCTCGGCGACAACGAGCTGGAAACCGGAAAAGCCATACTGAAAAACATGGAGTCTGGCGAAACCCAAGAGGTGGCGCTCTCCACCTTCGCGGAGGATTTCATGGGGCTGGTCGTTCATGAAACGGCGGATCAACTCGCCGATTTTATCAATGAGGAAAACGCCGGCAATTTGCAGGCGCTCTTTGGAGGGAATCTATAATGGACACAATGACAGGGCTCAAACGAACAAATTACTGCGGCGATCTGTGCATGCAGGATGTTGGTAAAGCCGTGACCGTGTGCGGCTGGGTGCAGCGCCAGCGCGATCTCGGCGCGCTGATCTTCGTTGATCTGCGCGACCGCACCGGCATTGTCCAGCTCGCCTTCGACGAGCGCACGGCAAAAGATATTTTCGATAAGGCATTTACCGTGCGCAGTGAGTATGTGCTCATGGCTAAGGGGACGGTACGCGAACGATCCAGTAAAAACAGGGAAATTCCTACTGGTGAGATTGAAATTGCGGTGGAGGATCTGCGCGTATTGGCATATAGCGAAACGCCGCCTTTTGAAATCATTGAGAACTGCCCCACTGCGGAGCTGACTCGGCTGAAATACCGCTACCTTGACCTGCGGCGCCCGGATTTGCAGCGCAATCTTCTGATGCGGCACAAAATTTCCAAGATAACGCGGGATTATTTTGATGAAAACGGCTTCGTCGAAATTGAAACGCCCATCCTGATCCGCTCCACACCGGAGGGCGCAAGGGACTTTCTCGTCCCCAGCCGCATCCACAACGGCTCATTTTACGCCCTGCCGCAATCTCCGCAGCTTTATAAGCAGCTTTCCATGGTGGCGGGCTTTGACCGCTATATGCAGATCGCCCGCTGCTTCCGTGATGAGGATCTGCGTGCAGACCGCCAGCCGGAATTCACGCAGATCGACGTGGAGATGTCCTTTGTTGAGATGGAGGACGTGCTCGCCATCGGCGAAGGCTATATGAAGCGCGTTTTCAAAGAGGCGCTCGGCGTGGACATTCCACTTCCCCTGCCGCGGTTGACCTATCGGGAAGCTATGAACCGTTACGGCTCCGATAAGCCGGATACCCGCTTCGGAATGGAGCTTTACGATCTGACCGATATTGTGAAGGATTGCGGCTTCTCTGTCTTTTCCGGCGCTGCCGCAGGCGGTGGCACGGTGCGCGGCATCACGGCCAAGAGCTCCGTAAAAGCACTCACCCGCAAGGAAATCGACAAGCTTACGGAATTTGTTCGCGGAATTGGGGCAAAGGGGCTTGCTTGGATCCGCCTCACACCGGAAGGCACAACCTCCTCTTTTGCCAAATTTATGACGGAGGATGAAATGCAGGCAATCCTCACGAAGGCCGGCGCGGAAACCGGCGACGTGGTGCTGATCGTAGCAGATACGATGGTATCCCACGTTCTTTCAGCCCTCGGCGCGCTGCGGGGCGAGGTGGCGAAAAAGCTCGGCATCATCCCACAGGACAAATACAACCTCCTCTGGATCACGGAATTCCCCTTCTTCGAGTGGGACGAAGAAACGGAGACCTTTGTCGCCATGCACCATCCCTTCACCGCGCCAATGGACGAATGCCTCGATTATCTCGAAACAGATAAGGCAAGCGTCCGCGCAAAGGCCTATGACCTTGTGCTCAACGGCGTGGAGCTCTCCAGCGGCTCCATCCGCATTACCGATCCCACCCTGCAAAACCGTATTTTCTCCCTGCTCGGCCTAAGCGAAGAGGAGGCCAAGGCAAAATTCGGCTATCTGCTCGATGCGTTCCGCTTCGGCGCGCCGCCACATGGCGGATTTGGCATTGGTCTGGACCGGCTCATCATGCAAATGCTCCGCTGTGAAACACTGCGGGACGTGGTGGCCTATCCGAAGGTGCAGAATGCGAGCGAACCGATGACAGAATGCCCTGCACAAGTGGATGAAATTCAGCTTCAAGAGCTCGGCATTGCATTGCAAAAGGCCGGCGAATAAAGCAAAAAGCGGGATTGCGGCAAACGCTGCAATCCCTTCCTCATGTTCAAATGGAGGTGTCTTTATGGCAATCAACACATGCCCGGAATGCAAACAGGAGGTTTCCTCCGCCGCCCCGGCCTGCCCGCACTGCGGCTATCCATTGCAAAAAAAGGCCGCCCCACTCGGTGAGATACAGCGGCATCGAACCATCGGCATGGTATTTCTGGCGCTCGGCTTCGCCGCCGTCTTCGGCGGGCTGATTTTGGCGTTCACCTGGTCTCTGCTGAGTATTTTAGGCGCGCTGCTCATCATCGGCGGCTCGGCGCTGATGTCGATGGGCTATCTACAGACGACCGGCTTTTATAACGTATCCTGCCCGCAATGCGGCGCACAAGGCACGCTTTCTCCGCGCGCCAGGGTATGGAAATGCCCGCAATGCAAATGCAGAAGCCTTCGGCAAGGCGATGCTCTGGAAGAAGAATGAGGCAACATAACCGGCGGCGCATCGGAAATGCATAAGCAAAAAAACCGGATTCCCTGCCATGTGTAAAGCAGAGCATCCGGTTTTTTATGTATGAACGCAAGTGTTACATTCCATTGGCGCATTTTAAAAGCCGAATCTCGTCACTGTGATCCGCCGATACCCGCTCCAGCGTACTCACTCGGGAGTGAAGATCCTCCATTTCGTGTTCCTTGGGCAAACGCGCCACAATTCCCTGATGGCCCTCGGCCAACAATTGCAGCTGCTTCGGAATCTCATGTTCCAACAGAATCTCGACCCGATCCATCCGCCCCTCCATGCGATCCATCCGCATCTCAATGCGATCCATGCGGTTTTCCATTCGGTCTATGCGACTGCTCATCTCATCCATACGACCGCTCATCTCGTCCATGCGGCCGTTGAGCGGCTCAATTTCGGTTTTTACAATTTGCTGAATTGCCTGTAACAGCATTTTCTCATCCATGCCCTCACCTCATGTCCATTTTATCATGAACCTCACTAAAATTGCAATATAATCTATAATATTCATTATATGTTGTTTTATTACATTTTAGTAGGCGTTATATTTTTCAATTGCTGCATCAATCATCGCCATGCTGTGCTCCACAACCGGCAAATCTGATTCGGATACGGGCGTCAGCGGTGCGCGTACACCACCCACATTCACGCCTTTCCTCTTTAAAATTTCTTTCATCACAGCATAGAGGTTTGCGCGGCTGCCACACATGGTATAGATGATCTCATTCATTGCAAATTGGATTTCCCTTGCCGTTTCAAGGTCTCCCGCACGCACCAGTGCGTCCGCTTTCAAAAACAGCTCCGGCATCACCGCATAGGTGCCGCCAATACCGCCGTCTGCACCCATGGCGCGTCCACCGACGAACTGCTCGTCCGGTCCATTGAATACGATAAAATCCCTGCCGCCCTCAGCCTTGAACATCTGAATATCCTGCACTGGCATGGAAGAATTCTTAACGGCCACAACACGGCCGTTTTTGCGCATCTCCTGAAACAGCGGCATCGTCAGCGCCACACCCGCAAGCTGTGGGATATTATAGATGACAAAGTCCGTATGGGGCGCGGCGGCGGAAATCGTATTCCAATATTCTGCAATCGCGTATTCCGGCAGATGGAAATAGATCGGCGGAATACAGGCGATCGCATCCACACCCTGCGCCTCGGCATGGCGGGCAAGCTCCACGCTGTCGCGCGTGTTGTTGCAGGCAACATGTGCGATCACCGTTGCCTTTCCCTTCGCCTCTGCCATCACATGTTCCAACGTAATTTTACGCTCCTGCACACTCTGGTAGATACATTCTCCAGACGAACCGCACACATATAGGCCCTTCACACCCTTATCGATCAAATACCTTGCCAGCGTACGGGTGCGATTCCGGGCTTATCTCCCCCGCATCATCGTAGCAAGCGTAAAAGCGGGGATCACACCCCTGTATTTTTCTAGATCAGCCATTGTAAAACAACATCCTTTCCTACGCCGTTTCTTTGGAAAAGCCTTCCCAAAAAATCCTGTTCCATTATATAATTAGAACGTTGAAAAAACAAGCGGACCGCTATTATTTTAGGGAAGAGGTGGATTGATCATATGAAAATCTGGACCATATTCGACCGTGTACGCGGTGGGCTAATCGTTTCCTGCCAGGCATTAGAAAATGAGCCGCTTCACAGCTCTTTTATCATGTCCCGCATGGCAGTTGCAGCCGAGATGAGCGGGGCCGTCGGAATCCGGGCCAACACGGTAGCGGATATCACAGAGATCCGCAAAATGGTCCGCCTGCCCATGATCGGTATTATCAAGCAGATTTATAAGGACAGCGACGTCTATATCACACCCACCATGGTCGAAGTAGACGCGCTCGTTGAAACCGGCGTTGAAATTATTGCAATGGATGCAACAAACCGCCTGCGAACCGGCGGGAAGAGTTTGGATGATATCTTTCACGAAGTGCGCAACAAATATCCCGACCAGCTCTTCATGGCAGATTGTTCCTGTTATGAGGAGGCGCTGCACGCCGAGGAGATCGGCTTCGATTGCGTGGGCACAACAATGGCGGGCTATACGCCTTATACGCAAGGCACCAGCCTGCCTGATCTTGCCTTCATCCAAAAGATTTCCCAAGCGGTCGATGTACCCGTTATCGCGGAGGGCGGTATCCACTACCCACAGCAGCTGCGGCAGGCGCTTGACGCGGGGGCTTTCTGCGCCGTGGTCGGCGGAGCAATCACCAGGCCGCAGGAGATTACCAAACGCTTTGTGGAGGTTTTATGAACAGTTGTAATACTGCCGTTGTTGACATCGGCGGCACCAATATCAAATACGGGTTTCTTCCTGCCGGCGCACAAACGCCGCAATTCACCAAAGAAGCGCCAACCAATGCACATTTAGGCGGCACAGCTCTGATGGAAACTGTTCAGGCGCTTTTGCGCGCGCTCCCCGCCTTTGAACGGATCGGCGTAAGCACCTGCGGCCAGGTTGACCGCCAAACGGGCGGCATCCGGTATGCGACGGATAATGTGCCCCGCTATACCGGCACGCCGGTACGCTCCTTATTAGAAGAGGCATTCGGCGTGCCGGTAGCGGTGGAAAACGACGTCAACGCCGCCGCTTTAGGCGAAGCGCACTTTGGCGCGGGGCGCGGCTGCCAGCATTTTTTGTGCCTGACTTAGGCACTGGAATCGGGGGCGCGGCCATTCTCAATGGCGAGCTCTACACCGGCTTTCACGGCGCGGCCGGGGGAATTCGGCCACATCGTAACACATGCTGGAGGGCGCAAATGCACTTGCGGAGGAGAAGGCTGCTATGAAACCTATGCCTCCACACGCGCGCTAACCAGGGAAGCCGAATCACTTTTGGGCCATCCGGTCAACGGGCGGGAGCTTTTTGCCCTCTTGCATCATGGAAATCAAGCGATTGTGCAATTGGTCGACAGCTGGATTGGAGAAATTGCCGTCGGCCTCGCCGGGCTGGCCTACAGCCTTGATCCGGAGCGCATCGTGCTCGGCGGAGGGATTATGAAGGAGCCCTATCTCCTGCCGCGCCTAAAGCAAGCACTGGACGCCCGGCTGATGCCAAGCTACCGTGATATTGCTCTTGTGCCTGCGCAGCTTGGAAACACAGCGGGCTTGATGGGGGCTTATTGGGCAGCCGCTCAGCTGACTGGCGAAAAGAACGGAGCGGGAAGTTTGCTATAATAAGCTTCCCGCTCCATTCTACTATCTTTCGGCGCCTGCATGTATCTTTTCTGTGAAATCCGTGCCCATTTGGGGCCGTTCCATGTGTATTTCTGCAAACGGATGTTTGATTCCGCCGGGATGGCTCTGCAATTTTATCTCTGAGCGAGCTTGAATAGACCCTTCTCTTTTAAAACTCCATATCCAGCCCTACCATTATTCTATTTCGCATTTTTGTGATCGGCTCCGGCCAACCGTTGCAATGGAATCCTGCCTTCCTACACAGATGTGTTCCTGATCTAGGATTCCCTCTCCCGGCAAATGACAAAGGCTGGATCCACCTCATAAGGGATGGCGAAAACAGGCATGCCGGAGGAATACGGCGCGATTTCATACAGCCCAAAATAAACCATGACTGCATCCTGCGTCAAATAAAATCGCCTTGGATCAAAATTCTGTACCACCAACTCTCTGTAATTATCAAAATAGGAGGAAGGGTCCCGCGCGATCTGAGTGATGATCTGCCGAAGGATCATTTGCCTGCAATCGCGATGCCTTGGAAACAGGTCGCATAGCGCAAAGCGCCTGCCCGTGCGAAGGTTCCAGTTATCCGCCGTGCGCACCGTCATACCGTGCGCGCCGCCTGTAAACTGATATTCATCCGTATACAGGCTGACGATACAGGCACGGTTCAAAGTTACGTTAAACGTGTTTTCCAATTCATAAGGCAGTGCAACGCCTCCCATTTGCTGCTTTCTGACCGCAGCAGGATAGAGCTGCGATGTGGCAAACTGCCGGCGTTGCAGCGCTTCCCCCCTATAATGGTTGTTGATCTGGCGCGCTTGTTGAGCAAAACGCTGAGAAAAAAACTGCGGAAAAACAATCCGCCAATGCAGGACTGCCTTTCTCTGTGAAAACATTGTGTTTTGCATGGTAAAGCTCTGAATGACCGCAGCAGGTAAATTCTGATTCATCCATTTACGCACCCTTCCATAAAAAATATGATCTCCTTTATCCTATGTATCCGGTATCCAGGTGTCCACAAAAAAGCAGGCTAAAAAAGGTTCTGCTTTCCAAATATGCGGAAATCAATTATAATAGAAGTCAATTATTCACCAATTTGGTCGTTTTGAGGAAAGGAATCGATAAAAATGACAGCATGGATCATGAGAGCGCTCTCCGCACTGCTGGCGGCGGCAATACTACTCGCCGCACCCACACCATCCGCCCCCGTGGCTGTATCGCAGCAATCCACAAAAACACAGCAGGTGCAGCAGGCGCCTAAAGAGGAAGAAACGCAAAAGCCGCCTATCCCCGATCCTGCAAAATCAACCCTCCCGATAAAAGCTGATCCGGAAGAACCACAGCCCACAGCGCAAAAAGAAGCCACAGCCGTGAAAACTGACGCGCCCCGACAAACGCCTGCAAAAGCGGTTCCCTCATCGGCACAGCAGGGGGAGCCTACCACCGAACCGGATGCGGCGGATAAGCCCTCTCTTGCTGATCTGGGCCCACAATTTTGGGAAATTGTTGAGCTGACGCTCAACGGCAAATTTATGTCCTCCCAAAACCCAAAGCTTGTGGCGTTTGCGCAGCCCTTTTATCAGTGGTTGAGCGACAATGATTATTTTGATATCAATATCGTTTACGATGAAGACCGCAATGTTTTTCGAGATGACGGGCAGCGCGGCATCGTGGCCATCGGCTTTGATTACGACGCAACGCAGGGCATCTATTTTTCCGCGCACGACCCATGGATGCGCAAGCTCGGCTACTGCGAGCTATATGATCAGATTGCGCCCCATTTCGGCTATTATCTTGACACCAAGCGGTTTCAATTTGACTACGACGGTTACGAATGGATGCTTCAGGTGTGGAAAGGCGAATATCTCTGGTGCGCTACTGGCGCGGAGATGGGGCTTTATTACCGTGAGCCCGGTTCGACCCTGACGGATGATTTTTACAACACTATCCCGGATGAGAAAATGATCCCGATGGAAATGACGCTCTATCACAATGGAAAATACAAATTCAAGCGTGAGATGGAAAAAACATGGTGGCAGACCGGATTCATCTTCTGCTATATGTGTGAGCCGGAGGAAGTCGCCGTTGAAGCAAGGGTTGAATTCCCCAATGCAGAAATGCGGGACGCCTTCCTGACCGCGCTGGAGGGCGAAGGCTATGTCCGCAACGAAACCTATACGTTGGACGGAAACGTTGTTTGCTTTGCATACTAATTATTTTTGGAAAGGGGCGGCGCAATGCTTCGTGTATTTTTAATTGCTGACCCGCACTATTTCTCCCCTCAAATTTATGAGCCGGATAGCCGCGCTTACCTACTCCGGGAGCAGGGCGATCAAATCTGTTTAAAGGAATCCCCAGCCATTATTGACGCTGCGTTTGATTTTATGGCACAGTGCGGCGATACTGATATTATCCTAATCCCAGGCGACCTGATCAACTGCGGCGAAAAAATCTGCCATATGGAATTCATCGAGCGCCTTCAGGCACTGCGCCGGGCCGGGAAAAGGGTTTATGTGACGACGGCTACCCATGACTACATCGGCAAAGGCTACGATGAAAATGATTTCTTCCGGGCGATGCGTTTCAGCGGAACCGAACCAACGCCGGTGGAGGCGACGCACCGGGATGACCTTCGCTCGCTCTATGCGGAGTTCGGCCCCAATGACGCGCTCAGCATCCATCAACAAAGCATGTCCTACTGTGTAAAGCTGGGGGAGGGTATCCGCCTGCTCGCGTTAAACGACGATGGCAACGGGCGCTCTTTCATCGGCTTTTCTGAGGATTGCCTCCATTGGATTTTTGAGCAGATCAAGGCCGCCAAGGAGAGCGGGGATTACCTGTTCGCCATGTCACACCACCCATTGCTTTATCCATTTGAGCTTTTGGAGCATATTCCCGGCTACGATGTGATCCATGGCGGCAAAGAGCTCGCCGCCCGATTGGCGGACGCCGGCATTCAGCTCTTTTTAACCGCGCACACCCATCAGCAGAATATCACAAAGCTCACCTCTGCACGGGGCAATGAGATCTACGACGTGTCAACTGCATCCCTGGTTGGCGCCGGCGCTTGTATCCGAAAAATTCAGTTTGATGCTGGTAAGATTTTGATCTCCTCGCTCCCGATCGTTCACGTTCCGCATTGGGATATGGAAGGGCTAACCTATACCGAATATTTTAGAAAGCACCATTTCACTGCGGTATACCGGTCATTTCTGGAAGCAGCTGCACACGACACGCGCAAGCTCGCCTCCATGCTGGATGTTTCCTCCCGGCCGGTCAGGCTTCTGCTGCCGCTGCTGAAAATTCCAGCCCGGTATTTTGATAAGCTTACCTTTGCAGCGCTCGCCAAAAAGAGCAAACGGTACCATCAGATTCCCCCTGAAAAATACGGCGCCCTCATGCAGCGCTATGTGAAAGACGCTGTTTTTCAAATCATTGAATGTTTTTGCAGCGGAAACCCGCCTTATCACCCGGATACAATGGAATACCAAATCCTCATGGCATATTTAAAAAAATTAGAGCACAGGCTGCATATGCTCCCGATTCCCATGCCCAAGTTTTTGGCGGAAAAACCGCTGGCAGAATGGATCCGGCCATTTTTGTACAACACCCGGACGGGGGATGACAACCAGCTGATAATTGCCCGGTCGGATCAAAACTGATTCCCTTTATGCCACAAAAACGTGCGAGGCAGGAGATGCATCTCCCGCCTCGCATCATTTTTATCACATGAACAGATGAACAGGCTAAAAGGGCCGGCGGAGACGAAATAGAAGCCTCCGCCGGCCTTGTTTTACGATCAAATTTTTCTATGCCGTTGGAAGATTTAGCCTGGAAAGGATCTCCCTTTTCACGCGGTTGATCGCATCCCGTTGTTCCTTTGAATAGCAATTGAATTCATTTTCCTTCACATCCTGGAAATAGATTGTCTCACTTTCATCCAAGATAGGGGGCTCGGTGATCTCGGGCAGGAAGTAGGAGGCTTCCAAGCTCGCCGCCCGGTAAACGTCCCGCTCCAGCCGCGCCTGATAGGCAGGATGGAATTCACGTTTATTCGCAAATACAATATATTCTTTCCCCGGCTGCATCGGGTTGAAAATCGACACATTATAAAAAGCACCAATTCCATTTTTCCTTCCTGAAAAAAATGACCCCTCATAAAAATCAATTAAATCGTTAGCCTTTATGTCACCTCTAAATACCTGTTTGACCCGCAACGGGACCAACATAGCCTCATATTGGTACTGCTCCGGCCCGATCGGTTCGGCACGGACGATAATATCCGCTTTTAAAAGCGTTTCTTTCAGCCCGCCGTCTCCCCCTTTTTCATCTTCCAAAGAGCCCTTTTGACGGTATAGGATTTTAGTATCCGGCGATTTTGCCGCGTCCGCGACATCGTGCCGGTAGCTTGCGCGGGTCAGCGCTCCCAAAAGGAGCGCGCCCACTGTCATCACCGCCATCACAAGGCAAAGCAGCTTGATAGGCGTTACCCGTTTGGCTTTTTTATTCAATGCGGCTGCCCCCTTTCGGCTCAACGACCCTGCCTGCCTCCATCGGGATAATCGCGTCGCAAAAATCCGGGAAATCCTCCAGCGAATGGCTGGCGATCAACACCGTCGCGCCGCGCTCCTTCTCCTGCCGGATAATCTCCTTGAATAGTCGAACTCCCTCCGTGTCCAGCGCGTTCGTCGGTTCGTCCAGAATCAAAAGCTCCGGCTTTTCCATAATCGCCTGTGCGAACACCAGCCGCTGTTTCATGCCGAGCGAATATTTGGCAAACTTTTTGCCGTCGTTTGAAAGGCCGACCCGCTCGATCACAGCGGCAATCTCCTCATCGCTTAGCTCCCTGCGGATGGCGGCGAGCGCGCTCAGGTTTTCAAACGCTGTCAGATAGGGCCACAGGCCGTTGTTTTCAATCATCACACCGAGCTTGACCGGATAACCGGATTGGGGGAAACCCGCTGCCCATTGATCCGGATTTCACCGGAGGAGGGCTGCGCAAGGCCGGTCAGGATTTTAAACAGCATCGTTTTGCCCGACCCATTGCGTCCGACGAACCCATAAATCCGATTTTTCTCCAGCTTTAAATCGATATGATCCAGGATGGTTGTTTTTTTAATTATCTTGGAGCAATCGTTGATTTCAATATATGCCATTTTAATCCTCCAATAATAGCCCAAATTCCAGCCGCCGCGCCCGCCAATACCCAAGCGCAAACAGCGCGGCGTCCAACGCGCCGAAATAGGCGAGCGAATGCCAAACCTTCAGCCCCGGTAGCAGCACCTTTGCCGCTTCCTCCGGCGCCTGACGCGCAAAGGGGAAAAACTCCGCATGGCAATTCAGATAAAAGTGGATGGCGGGGTTCCACTGCCAGCCCATTTTGCGCTTCATCGCAATGTGCATCTGCAAAATGAAAACAAAGAGGACCGTCAGCAGCACCGGCACGAGCCACCGCGGCGCAACGGAAAAAGAGAGCAGGTTCAGCGCCAGCGAAAAGGTGAATACAAACAGCCAGGAGAGCAAAAACAGATACAAATTGGGCGCCAGCGCCCCCGCAAGCTCCCGCGCCGTGCCCTTGCCCGCAAACAGGATGACCGCGGTGACCGATAGCTGCATCAGCAGGATGGCGTAGGCGCTGGCCGCGGCCAGCAGCGCGCATTTTTTCGCAAACCAACGCAACGGTTTGCGGTGGCGTGTCAGGCAATAGGTCGCCTCAATCCCAATATCCTGCAAAAAAAGGTCGGCCAGCAGCGCGATGATCATGATATGGGGCAAAAACATCAGGATTAGGGAAATTAAATTTTCCACATTGGCCGTGAAATAAAATGCGTCGATCTGCCGCTCAAACAGGCTTTCATAGGGGATATCCAGATTGACCGCCGTAAAAAACACCCCGCAGGCAATGCACACAAGATGGAGCAGCAAAAAACGCTGGCGGTAGATTCTCAGCTTTTTCATCGCTATTTCCCCTCGATCTCCCGCAGCTTTTTCAGGCAGACTGGCGTAAGGCAAACCACTGCCAGAATCAGTACGCCGAAGAAAACAGCCAGCATAAAAGGTTGCTTATGGGGCGCGTTATTAAAAGAAAATAGATAATCAAACGGCGAAATATCGACCGGCGTATACTGTGCGAACAGGATCAAAAAATTATTGAGCAAAAACGGCAAGCAGAGTAGCACGATTCTGTTTTTGACGATCAGGAAGGAAAGCTGATAAGTCACCACCGCGCAGAGCATACCAAAGACTGTCAACAACAACAGAAAGATAAAATTATAAAGATAGGGATGATCTACGAACAAACCTGGAAATAAAATTTCCTTCATATAAGAAGTATAGTATGGAGACTGATCCGCAGATAAGGAAAAATGACTGTAATTCGTGCTTGTCATTGGAAATGCTATCAAACCCAGCAGAAAATTGAGCAAAAATGGCAGGAAGACAACCGTTCCTGTCGAGAGCCCCACACAGGAAAGCTTGCTGAAATAATACTGTTTTGCAGAAGCGCGCGATAGAATCGCCGGTAATATGTAATGCCGCCGATCCGTTATATACGAATCTGCAAATGGTAGGACAAAAAGTAAAGGCAGTAAAAATTGCAAAAAAGTAAAAAAATCATTAGAATATGCTCTACCAATAAAAAGCTTGTCAGCAGAAAGGTATTGCGTTACATCGAGGCCGTATTGCTGTACACAGTTAATGGAAAAACTTGCAATAGAGATTACTAACATGCAGAAAAACGAAATCAAAAATTCCTTTCTGACCCGTAAAAGCTTCATTTGTGCTTGCAAAGCCATAACATGTATCCCCTTTTTAAAAAGGGCCGAGCCTGTCCGTGGGCAGACTCGGTCCCGAAATAGAATGACCTGTTAAAGCTTACAGGAAAACATGGCCCTTTGCTGTTTTGCTTGCTACATTCTTTTGAAAGGCAACCATCTTTAGGTCGGTTCCTTCTCCTATTACTTGATCTTCCGAAAAATATATGACGTATCGATGTCCATCATTCGGTATTTCTCTCCAACCTTTTGACACCGCAAAATTTGAAGCCTTCAATTGAATCTGTGCGTAGACACAATTAACCGTCCCGCCGTCCACAGTGAGATAGCTATGCTGTCCTGTACCTGCATTTTGACCTGTAAATAGCGTCACATTCCGCCAAAGGTTAGGCATCGTAACGTTAAAATCGCCCTTTGATAGCGCGGATGCAAACATAGACGTCTGCACAACAAAGCAGGCAACCAGAAGAACCCAGGTAAGCATCTTTTTTGATTTTGACATCTCTTTTTCTCCTTCACTTTTCCATTTTTTATTTCTCCCTCACCAATGCGCGCGTTATTTAAGAGGAATAGTCTGGTTACAGTATAATTCTGGATACTAGAAATGTCAATGATATATCTATTGATATTTATTTTCTATGGGATTTTTTATCTGATTCGTGTAATTTTTCTAATTCTTCGTATTCCGGCTCCTTCCTTAAAAATTCAAATTCCTCATACGTCCGGATCGCTTCCAGCAGCCTTTCCCGCATCTGCTCCGGAATCACTGTGCTTTCCCGCCCCTCGATATGATGGTAAAGCGGCGAAGACGAAAGCTTCCATGGCTTTTCCAGCAAAGGCAGCATTTTTTTCAGGAGCGTGATGCACTGCTTTGCATCCTTGCGCGCCGCCGCAAGCTGAAACGGCACGGCATATGCCAAATACTCGCACAGCCCATAGAGCCGCACTGTGTGCTGCGCGGTATCCGCCAACGTGTCCGCCAAAACGCCGTTCCCCTCCTCCAATGCGATCTCCGCAAGGCTCAGCAGCGCGTTAAAGCAATCGTTCGCACCATGCAGCAGCTTGCCCTCCAGCAGCTTTGCCGCTTCAGAGCGCTTCCCCTGCTTCCGGTAAAGGGTTGCCTGCATGGCTTCCCTGTCATAAGGAGGCTGTGTGGGCAAGCACTCCAAAAGCGATTGTGCGCCCGCAAAATCCTGGCGCTCCATCATTTTTGACGCCAGCATATATTGCGCTTGATCCCGCAGCGGGCCACTCCCGGCCTGTGCCACGCGGCGATAAAGCGCCTCGAGCCGCTCCCCATATCGCTCCCGTTCTTCCGGGGCATACAAAATAAGCGCCCCTTCTAAAGTAGCCGCCGTGTTGTACAGCAGCAAATCGGAGGCCGGATATTCCCGAATCTTTTCCATCGCCATCTCAAAGCCGGCGCTAATCCCCTCCTCCTTCACCTTTTGTACCAGCCCATTGCAAAAGCGGCCGATCTCCTCCGGCGTTAGATCCTCCTGGAAGGATAAAAGCGTATTCAAATCCACTCCGAGCAGCCGCGCCAACGCGGGCAATAACGTAATATCCGGGTAGGAGCTCCCCTTCTCCCATTTATGCACGGCGGATGCCGATACCCCCAGTGCGGCAGCCGCCTGCTCCTGCGTCATGCCCTGTTCCCTGCGCTTTGCACGGATGATCTCATTGATTTTCATCCCCTTGCGCCCCCTTTCTGGTTTCTTGTGCTGTCCTTTACCCATAGCATATCACGCTAAGGCCCGCGGCTCAACGGAGGATTGGTCGCAAAAACAGCCCGTAACTGAACCAATGGTTGAGAACCGGCGTTTTTTCAGGATAAAAAAGGGGGGCCTCTTCCCGTTTCACCGCTGTGTTGCGGCAAAAACTTCCTCTTGACAGTTCGTATTATCTGTATTAATATTTATAATACAAATAATACAAGTAGGGGTGGTTTCATGATCCTCAAGCTCAATATGTCCAGCGAAACTCCCATTTATGTGCAGCTGCGCAATCAGATCGTGCTCGGCATCGGCCGCGGCGAATTGCAGCTTGGAGAAGGCTTGCCCACCGTCCGCCAGCTTGCACAGGACGTCGGCGTCAATACGATGACAGTCAACAAGGCCTATACCGCACTTAAAAATGAAGGATATATCGAAATTGACCGCCGTCATGGCGCACGGGTGAGCCCTGCTGTCCGGCTGGACGGCGAATTTCGAGAGAAGCTGGAAGGGGAACTTGCGCTCCTGATTGCGGAATCCGGCCTCAAGGGGATGGAGAAGCAGGATTTCCTGACACTGTGCGGGCAAATTTTTGATCAGATGAGCGGGCTGCACCCCACCGCTCAGGGTGTATGAAGATGGTCTCTTCCGTAAATGAAAGGTTGTGAGATTCATGCTCGGTTTTTCGGTCTGCCTGGTTTTCGCCGGGTTGCTGGCAGTTTCCGCTTTTATGGAAACCAAGCCCAATAAAAACATCCTCATCGGCGTGACGCTTCCACTTGCTCATCAAAAAGACGAGCCCGTGCTGGCGATCGTAAAAAAATACCAGAAACAATTGCTGCTTTTATGCGTGATTGCCGCGCTGCTGGCCCTTCCGCTGATCTGGCTCCCTGATTATATGTCTCTGCTTAGCTTTTACATCGCGGTGTGGATGATGGGCTGCATCGCCGCCTACACGAAGCTCCTCGCCGCGCGCATGCAAGAGCTTTATGCGCTCAAGCAGGAAAACAAATGGTTCGTTGGCGGCGTGCGCACTGTCCATATCGATACGGAGGTCAGCCGGGAGAAGGATAAAATGCCCGTTTCCGCCTTTTGGTTTCTGCCTGCTTTCCTGCTCGCATCCGCCGCGCCGCTGTATCTCTGGCTGAGCAAAAACACTGTGGTTCCGCTGTGGTCCTCCCTGCTCGCCTTCATTTTCCCTGCAATCGGGCTGTTTATGTATTGGCTCTATCTGTCGCGCCCCACAGAGGTATTCTGTGAATCCACTGAGGTAAATCTCGCCTGCAATCGCGTTTGGCGCAGGCGCTGGTCGATCTGCTGCGTGATAATCGGCAACGTATGCGCGGCACTGAGCCTGCCTGCGATTCTGATCCCCGCGAGGAATCCGGGGGCGTCTCTCGCCTCCTTCCTCTTGATGATCAGCATCCTAATCGTTGTGCTCTGCGCCGTCTTTTTCACCTACCAGAGTGTGCGCGACACGCAGAACCGCTATCTCGCCCTTGCCGACCGCCCCATACTTGCCGATGATGACGTCTACTGGCTGCACGGCTTTTACAATAATCCGAACGATCCGCGCATTAATGTGGAAAAGCGTTTCGGCATCGGCTTCACCATCAATTTGGGCAACCCGAAGGCAAAGGTGATCGCTGTGGTCACCGCCGCCTTGGTCGCGGCAATGCTCATCGGCATGTTTGCGATCTTTCTTGCCTTTGACACCGCGGCCTTTCCCCCTGTAATAGAAAACGGGATTGTCACGATCAACGCCCCACTCTACAGCGACGCCTTTGCGCTCGACGAGATGCAGGAGATTGAGGAAATCCAGAATATTCCCACAGGCACGCGCACCAATGGTTTGGGGAGCAGCAGCTTGCTCATCGGCCACTTTTCCCTCAGCGGCTATGGGAACAGCATGCTCTTCGTCTATAACGGCAAACCACCCTATCTCGCCATCCATTTAAAAGACCGCGTCGTGATTCTCAACGGCAAAACGCCGGAGGAAACGCGCCAATATCACCGCCTGCTCACCCAGGCTGCTACTGAAAACAGAGAGGAGTGAAGCGTCATGACAGAGCTTTTACAGTATCTTCCCCTTTTGATTCCCATCCTGCTCATCGAATGGGGCCTTGCCATTGCGGCCCTCGTCCATATCCTGCGGCATAAAACGTACCGCTGCGGAAACCGGGCACTGTGGATCATTGTTTCCCTCTTTGTAGGAATCATTGGGCCGATTCTCTATTTTACCATCGGAAAGGAGAAGGAAGCATGAGCATCCTCACCCTCACGGGTGTTTCCAAAAGCTTTGGGGGCCAAAAAGTGCTCGACGGCCTCACCATGGCAGTCTCAGAGCACTCCGTCTATGGCTTTCTCGGCAAAAACGGCGCGGGGAAAACCACGACGATGAAACTGATCGCAGGTTTCCTCCGGGGATACGATGTTGAAATGGTGGCGGACCCCATTGACCATGACGCCTTCCTGTTCCAGACGTTCACGGCGGCTGCCCCCTGCAATCACACGCAGATTATCTCCCATCAGAGGCCCCAGATGACTGGCCAGGAAACAGCCAATGGCTCCCAGTCCAATGAGGGATACGGTTCTTATTTCTCCTTTTCTGATTCATCCTGATTCCTTCTTTCATACGTTTATACTCATCTGAAGCGCAAGGGAATAAATAATGCGCTCCTTTTACATGTTTCCCAGTCAGCTGTGTCAACGCGCGCTCATAATAGTCCAGCTGGACCCTGTAGCGCTCTGCCAGCATCTTTGCTCCCTGCTTCGGATCTCCTTCCGGCACATGGTCTGTCTTATAATCAATCAGGACCAGTCCGTCCTCCTCCTCCAGATAGGCATCGATGATTCCCTGTATGAGTACCAGCTCATCTGAGTCACCCAGTCCCATTTCTCTGGCAGGTATACCTATGATAAACTGCTGCTCCTTATGGATACGTCCCTCTGACTGCGCCTTCCGGCCCATACGCTTTCCCAAGGGACTGGACAGGAAATTCCCAAATGACCCTTGGGATTGATGAAGTCATGGGCCTCCTGGTCCAGGAACCCGCCCTCCAGAAGCTTATCCACCACCGGCTTTACCTCTGCCAGGCCGTGTATCTCATGAAAATGGATGTGCTCCAGGACTGCGTGGTATGCGGTTCCGCGCAGGGCTGCCCGGTTTGGACCGGCCGAGACTGTTTTTTTCTGTTCTCCCGGATTCTCCGGGGCCGAGCCTGCCATATCCCGGCTCCCGGTCAGCGCCTTTAACTCACCAAGGGCTATTCCCTCCAGATTACCACTGTCCGTTCCAATGGCATCCTCTGTCCGTCCTATCTGGCTCTGCTTTTTGAGTTCGGATACAGACACCATGGCGTACAGTCCGATATCCGATTCATACGGGTACTCATATTCCAGTACTTCCCTGAGACGTGTTCCGAATGCAGCATCGTACACTCTCCTCCCATCCAGGTTCAGAAGATCTTCCTTTTCATCTTCCGTATGATTTGCCGGGTGATTTCCTCGCCAATCAGGTCTTTTACCTGAATCTGGCGCATTTCCATATGGGAAGCCGGGATTGCGGGCTGCGCCATAAGGAGCCAGTCCAGACAGGAGTTGGCCGAAGCCAGTATGGTATAGGGCAGCTGGCCCTGGGACAGGGGGATATCCTTCCATTTTCCCAGCTTATTCTCCAGTGACTTATCCGCGGCTGTCATAATCAGCTTTTCCTTTGC
>ENA-OQAB01000453-OQAB01000453.1-human-gut-metagenome-genome-assembly--contig:-NODE-453-length-22578-cov-3.244221_pt1 | contig 22578 bp, 18 predicted proteins | sample MGYA00242490_ERZ504517 | MGnify/ENA primary metagenome ERZ504517 (study PRJEB26092, sample SAMD00036298) | human gut metagenome | host: Homo sapiens | study: EMG produced TPA metagenomics assembly of...
CCCGATTTCGACGTTGTAGCCCGCGCCGCCGTTCAAATTAAGAACGCCATCGACGCTACAATCGAATTAGGCGGTTCAAACTATGTATTCTGGGGCGGACGCGAAGGTTATATGTCTTTGCTGAACACCGACCAGAAACGTGAAAAGGAACACCTTGCGCAGATGTTGACTATCGCACGCGACTATGCCCGTGCACGTGGCTTCAAAGGCACGTTCCTGATTGAACCGAAACCGATGGAACCTACCAAGCATCAATATGATGTGGATACGGAAACTGTTATCGGCTTCCTGAAAGCTCACGGTTTGGATAAAGATTTCAAAGTGAATATCGAAGTAAACCACGCTACACTGGCAGGCCATACATTCGAACACGAACTTGCCGTTGCCGTAGATAACGGTATGTTGGGTTCTATCGACGCCAACCGTGGTGATTACCAGAACGGTTGGGATACAGACCAATTCCCTATCGACAACTACGAACTGACGCAAGCCATGATGCAAATCATCCGCAATGACGGTTTGGGTAACGGCGGTACTAACTTCGACGCTAAAACCCGTCGTAACTCTACCGACCTCGAAGATATCTTCATCGCTCACATTGCCGGTATGGACGCTATGGCACGTGCCTTGGAAAGCGCTGCCAAGTTGCTCGAAGAATCTCCTTATAAGAAAATGCTCGCTGACCGTTACGCTTCTTTCGACGGCGGTAAGGGTAAGGAATTTGAAGATGGCAAGCTGACTTTGGAAGATGTCGTGGCTTATGCGAAAGCTAACGGCGAGCCGAAGCAAACCAGCGGCAAGCAAGAATTGTACGAAGCAATCGTAAATATGTATTGCTGATAAATAGGGGTTAGTGACGAGTGATTAGCGGTTAGTGATTAGTGATAATTGTTTATCACCCATCACTTATCATTAATCGCTCATCACTAATCCCTAATCACTAACTCCTAATCACTATTATCATGAATTATACAGAAAAAGGCAGTAAACTCTACCTCTTCTCTATCGTACTTGTGGCCGTCATTGGCGGTCTGCTTTTCGGTTATGATACCGCGGTTATCTCCGGCGCTGAAAAGGGACTGCAAGTCATTTTTTATGGGGGCCGATTTTGAATACACAGATGCAATACACGGCATTACATCATCCAGCGCACTGATAGGTTGTATCATCGGTAGTGCCGTCTCCGGTTTTTTTGCTTCCAGATTAGGGCGCAAGAACTCTCTCTTTTTGGCCGGTATCCTGTTCTTTTTATCGGCGCTGGGGTCATATTACCCGGAATTCCTGTTCTTCGAACACGGCGTTCCTTCCTATTCTCTTTTGGTAGCGTTCAACTTTTACCGGGTTTTGGGTGGTGTAGGCGTAGGACTGGCTTCTGCCATTTGTCCGATGTACATTGCCGAAATTGCTCCGAGTAACATTCGCGGAACATTGGTGTCATGGAACCAGTTTGCCATTATCTTCGGTCAGTTGGTGGTGTATTTCGTGAACTTCCTGATTTTGGGCAGTCATGCCAATCCTGTAATCGATTTGGTGAACGGAGTAAATCAGATAATGAACCCCGAAGCTGCTGCATGGACCACAGAAACCGGTTGGCGTTTGATGTTTGTCAGCGAGGCTGTTCCGGCGGGATTATTCGCATTGCTGGTATTGCTGGTTCCTGAAACGCCGCGTTATCTTGCCATGTGCGGCAGAGATGAAAAGGCTCTGAATGTATTGAGCCGAATCAACGGTTCGTCACAAGCCAAAGTAATTCTGGCCGAGATAAAAGCCACTACCGAAGAAAAGACGGAAAAACTATTTACGTACGGTTGGATGGTTATCTTCATCGGCATCATGTTGAGCGTATTCCAACAGGCTGTCGGTATCAATGCCGTACTGTATTTTGCCCCGCGTATATTCGATACAATGGGGATGGCTAATCCTATGGTGCAGACAGTGCTCATGGGTGTCGTGAATATCCTGTTTACCTTGCTGGCCGTATTTACGGTTGAGAAATGGGGACGCAAGCCGTTGCTTATTTCCGGTTCCATCGGTATGGCCGTAGGAGCTTTCGGTGTGGCGCTTTGCAACATCGTCACAGGGCTTCCGGCGATAATCTCCGTTATCAGCATTATGATTTACAGCGCTTCGTTTATGTTCAGTTGGGGACCCATCTGCTGGGTATTGATTGCCGAAATCTTCCCGAATACCATCCGTGGCGCTGCAGTAGCTATTGCGGTGGCATTCCAATGGATTTTCAACTTCATTGTTTCGTCTACTTTCCTGCCGATGTACAACATGCGCCTCGGGGAAATGGGAGATAAGTTCGGCCACATGTTCGCTTATGCTCTTTATGGCATTATCTGCGTAGTGGCGGCCATCTTCGTATGGAAGCTCGTACCCGAAACGAAAGGCAAGACTTTGGAAGATATGACCAAGCTTTGGAAGAAAAAGAAATAAGTTCGTAAGGACTTCATTCAACAGAATAGAATATGAAATGGCTGTGCGATTCGAAATGAATTGCACAGCCTTTTGCATTTAAACCTCTCGACTTTTGATGCCTACCATCAGGTGGTACTGCTCGTACCAAGGCATGGTACGGAGACTGCCACCCGGTGGTACACCGCGTACCTCAACATGGTACGGTCGGTACCAAGGCATGAAATTAAGTTGGTACATGCAGTTATTTGATTATAAGCATGCCGTTACCTATCGTAATATATCCCTGATTCGTTCAAACTGTCCGTCGGTTTTTTCCGGAACAATCTGCAAAAGATAGGATAAAAGGGGATAGATGTCTACATTCACAAAACCTTTGGCAGTATATCCTGTTTTAAAATCCGGTCCGATGGCACGAAACATCACCTGCATATCGGGACTTTGAGGGAAATATCCATGCGCGCCTTTGGTGTCACGCGCCACATCCGTGAACTGCCATCCGAGTTCCGGAGCAACGACAATATCTCCTATGCGGTCACTGCTGCCGTAATGCAGTTCTGCGGGAATCTCCTCTTTTTTCCATACGTTGATATGGGCCGCTTTTTTCAGTGTATTATAGATAGAATCACGATATTCGGGTTTAGAAAATATGGAAGTAGGCGTACGGCCGTCTACCACTTCACACCATTCCGGTTTTAAATAATCATTTATATTGACTACACGCTCAGCGCTGATATCGGTCATGCCGTGGTCTGAAGTGACAATAAGATTGACATCTCCGGCAAAAGGAAGGGCTTCTATCTTTTTTCTCAATACTCCCATCAGGCTGTCCATACGCTGAACCACTGCGCCTGTCTGCGAACTGCGCGGACCGTTATGATGTCCGCTGCCGTCAGGTTCTTCAAAATACAACATGACAAGTCCGGGACGTTCTTCCTCGGGCTTTTGCAGCCAGGTCAGCACAGTATCTATTCGTTGTTCAAAACTCAGAAAAGGTTTGGCGTTCCAAGGCCTGTAATAAGTGGGATGAGCGTTTTTGATGGCAATGTCAGCACCTACCCAATACATGTTGCCGGTTTTAATACCTTGTTTCTGGGCTGTAATCCATATCGGCTCCCCTAAGTAATATTCCGGATTATTACGGGTGGCGGAATCGCCCATCGAATACTGCCGTTTGTTTTTTGCATCCCAAAAGGTATTGTTGATTATGCCGTGATGGTCGGGAACCAACCCGGTAGCCAGGGTATAGTGATTGGGAAATGTAGAAGCGGGATAGGAGGGAAGCATTACGGCTTTTACCCCATCTGCCGCCATACGGTCTAAATTGGGAGTTCGGTACATGGCGGGATAGTCCCAACGAAAACCGTCCAGTGAAACAATAACGGTGTAGTGCTTTTTCGGATTTGCCGCATTCAGTGAAAGCAAAAATAAAGCGCTGAATGCCAACATCATAAGTTTACGCATATCTTATTTATATTTAGTATGTGCGGGGATAAATATCATTTTGGCGGTAAAGGTAGGAAAAAATCATATCCATAAAGATTAATGTATCGGTAAAACTGTAACTTTGCACTGTTTTTAATTCAGATGTAACACAATGAGTATGGACGAAATGAAAATCAATAAAGTGCAGATACGCAATCTGCAAATAGAAGATTATGACCAATTGGCACAATCCTTCACGCGTGTTTATTCAGACGGAAGTGATGTCTTTTGGACGCACAAACAGATAGAGAAACTGATCCGTATCTTTCCGGAAGGACAGATTGTGACGGTTGTCGATGAGAAGATAGTGGGATGCGCGCTTTCCATCATCGTAAACTATGACGATGTGAAGAATGACCATACCTATGCCCAGGTTACGGGTAAGGAAACTTTCAATACGCATAATCCCAAAGGTAACATTCTATACGGTATCGAAGTTTTTATCCATCCTCAATACCGCGGATTGCGTCTGGCACGCCGTATGTACGAATACCGCAAGGAAATCTGCGAAACGCTGAACCTGAAAGCCATCATGTTCGGCGGACGCATTCCCAATTACCATAAATACGCCGACCAGATACGCCCTAAGGAGTATATTGATAAAGTAAAACAAAAAGAGATTTACGACCCCGTACTGACTTTCCAGTTGAGCAACGACTTCCACGTGCGTAAAGTGATGCGCAACTATCTCCCTAACGATGAGGAATCCAAGCACTACGCCTGCCTCTTGCAATGGGATAATATTTATTACCAGCCGCCTACGCAGGAGTATATTAGTCCGAAAACCACCGTGCGCGTCGGCCTGGTGCAATGGCAGATGCGTACTTACAAAACATTGGACGATTTATTCGAACAGGTGGAATTTTTCGTGGATGCCGTATCCGACTACAAGAGCGACTTTGTACTTTTCCCGGAGTATTTCAATGCGCCGTTAATGGCGAAATTCAATGACGAGGGAGAGTCGGAAGCCATCCGCGGACTGGCCGCTTATACCAATGAAATCAGAGAACGGTTTGTAAAACTGGCCATCAGTTACAACATCAATATCATTACAGGCAGTATGCCGCTTATCAAAGAAGAGGACGGACGTTTGTACAACGTAGGTTTTCTGTGCCGTCGCGACGGAACATACGAAATGTACGAAAAGATACATGTCACTCCCGATGAGATTAAAAGCTGGGGATTGAGCGGCGGTAAATCCTTGCAGACATTCGACACGGATTGCGCCAAAATCGGTGTGCTGATATGTTATGATGTGGAGTTCCCGGAACTTTCACGTATCATGGCAGACCAGGGAATGCAAATATTGTTTGTTCCGTTCCTTACCGATACGCAGAACGCCTACTCGCGCGTGAAGGTATGCGCTCACGCCCGTGCCATTGAAAACGAGTGTTTTGTTGTCATTGCGGGCAGTGTGGGTAATCTTCCCCGTGTACACAATATGGATATACAATATGCCCAGTCGGGTGTGTTTACTCCTTGCGACTTCGCTTTCCCCACCGACGGAAAGCGTGCCGAAGCCACTCCGAACACGGAAATGATTCTTGTGTCCGACGTGGATTTGGATTTATTGAACGAGCTACACACTTATGGCAGCGTTCGTAACCTGAAAGACCGCAGAAATGAATTATATGAAGTGAGGATGAAGAAGTAAGGATAAATCCGCGTAACCGGCGACGAGCTTTTGTCGCGATACACGTATGCAACAATGCATCATTTTAAATTTATCTATTCAAAAATCTCTTTTCTCTAACTTTTTTTGTAAATTTGCACCCTTAAAACAAAGAGTATAGCTCCAGGTGTGCTGAAAAGACTCCTCGGGCTATCTCTAAGAGTAGTAAATCGTAAATAGTCAAATCGTAAATATCAAGATGGGTAAGAAGTTTGCCGAATATTCAAAGTTTGACCTTTCGGAAGTAAATAAGAAAGTGTTGAAGAAATGGGACGAAAACCAGGTTTTCGCCAAGAGTATGACAGAACGTGAAGGTTGTCCTTCTTTCGTATTTTTCGAAGGACCTCCCTCGGCCAATGGTATGCCGGGCATTCACCACGTAATGGCTCGCTCCATTAAGGATATTTTCTGCCGCTACAAAACCATGAAAGGTTTCCAGGTGAAAGCGTAAGGCCGGGTGGGACACACACGGGCTTCCTGTGGAACTGGGTGTGGAAAAAGCGCTCGGCATTACCAAAGAAGATATCGGTAAGACTATCTCCGTTGCCGAATATAACGCCGCATGCCGCAAGGACGTGATGAAGTTTACCAAAGAGTGGGAAGACCTTACCCACAAAATGGGTTATTGGGTGGATATGCAGAACCCTTATATCACCTATGACAATCGTTACATCGAAACCTTGTGGTGGCTGTTGAAGCAACTTCATAAAAAAGGACTTCTTTATAAAGGGTATACCATACAGCCGTACTCTCCGGCTGCAGGAACCGGCTTGAGCTCTCACGAGTTGAACCAGCCCGGTTGCTATCGCGATGTAAAAGATACAACCGTGGTAGGACAGTTCAAGATGAAGAACCCGAAGCCTGAAATGGCGGAGTGGGGTACTCCTTATTTCTTGGCATGGACTACAACTCCTTGGACATTGCCCTCAAATACCGCTCTCTGCGTAGGTCCGAAAATCGACTACGTGGCCGTACAGACCTACAACGGCTATACGGGTGAAAAGATGACTGTGGTACTTGCCAAAGCATTGCTCTATACTCACTTCAACAAAAAAGCGGAAGGACTTGCATTAGAGGATTATAAACCCGGTGATAAACTGATTCCGTTCAAGATTGTAGGCGAATATAAAGGCCCGGATTTGGTAGGAATGGAATATGAACAACTCATTCCGTGGGTGAAACCGGTGGACGTGGATAATGACGGTAATTGGAGCGTCAGCGACAAAGGCTTCCGTGTAATCCTCGGTGACTATGTGACCACGGAAGACGGTACGGGTATCGTACACATCGCTCCCACATTCGGTGCGGACGATGCTTTCGTAGCCCGTGCGGCAGGTATCCCTTCCTTGTTCATGATTAACAAGCGCGGTGAAACCCGTCCTATGGTAGACCTTACCGGTAAGTTCTATTTACTGGACGAACTGGATGAGAAGTTCGTGAAAGAATGCGTCGATACAGATGCTTACAAAGAATATCAGGGCCGTTGGGTGAAGAATGCCTACGACCCTCAATTTACCGTTGACGGCAAATATGATGAGAAAGCCGCGCAAGCTGCCGAAACTCTCGACATATATATATGTATGATGATGAAGGCAGCCAACCAGGCATTCAAGATAGAGAAGCACGTGCACAACTATCCGCATTGCTGGCGTACGGACAAACCCGTATTGTACTATCCGTTGGATAGCTGGTTTATCCGCAGTACCGCCTGCAAGGAACGTATGATAGAGCTGAACAAGACTATCAACTGGAAACCGGAAAGTACCGGTACGGGACGTTTCGGCAAATGGCTGGAGAACCTGAACGACTGGAATCTGAGCCGTTCACGTTACTGGGGTACTCCGTTGCCTATCTGGCGTACGGAAGACGGTGATGAGGAGAAGTGTATCGAATCCGTGGAAGAACTCTACAACGAGATAGAGAAATCCGTTGCAGCCGGACTGATGGCGTCCAATCCTTACAAGGAGAAAGACTTCCGCCCGGGTGTATACACGCAGGAGAACTATGACAAGATAGACCTTCACCGTCCTTACGTGGATGATATCATCCTCGTATCCAAAGACGGCAAGCCTATGAAGCGCGAATCAGACTTGATTGACGTATGGTTCGACTCCGGTTCCATGCCGTACGCGCAGATACACTATCCGTTTGAAAATAAGGAATTGCTGGATAGCCATCAGGTATATCCCGCCGATTTCATCGCAGAAGGCGTAGACCAGACACGCGGTTGGTTCTTCACCCTGCACGCTATCGCCACAATGGTGTTCGACAGCATATCTTATAAGGCTGTAATCTCAAACGGTCTGGTACTCGACAAGAATGGTAATAAGATGTCCAAGCGTTTGGGCAATGCCGTAGACCCGTTCTCTACTATCGAGAAATACGGTTCCGACCCCTTACGCTGGTATATGATTACCAATTCTTCTCCGTGGGACAACCTGAAGTTCGACGTAGACGGAGTGGAAGAAGTACGCCGTAAGTTCTTCGGTACCTTATATAATACGTATTCTTTCTTCGCCCTCTACGCAAACGTGGACGGATTTGAATACAAGGAAGCCGATGTACCGATGGCGGAACGTCCGGAAATAGACCGTTGGATTATCTCCGTACTGAACACGCTGGTGAAAGACGTAGACAACTGTTACAACGAATACGAGCCGACCAAAGCCGGACGATTGATTTCGGACTTTGTAAACGACAACCTTTCTAACTGGTATGTCCGCCTGAACCGTAAACGTTTCTGGGGTGGTGGCATGACACAAGATAAGCTGTCTGCTTTCCAAACGCTCTATACCTGTCTGGAAACCGTAGCCAAACTAATGGCGCCTATCGCTCCGTTCTATGCCGATATGCTCTATTCGGACCTGATAGCGGCAACCGGACGTGACAATGTCGTGTCCGTTCACTTGGCCCAATTCCCCGAATGCGAGGAAGAAGCGATAGACAAGGAGCTGGAAGCACGCATGCAAATGGCACAGGATGTTACCTCTATGGTATTGGCTTTGCGCCGCAAGGTGAATATCAAAGTGCGCCAGCCGCTGCAATGCATCATGATTCCGGTTGTGGACGAAGAGCAACGTGCCCACATCGAAGCCGTAAAAGCGCTTATCATGAACGAGGTGAACGTAAAGGAAATCCGGTTTGTGGACGGTGCGGCCGGGGTACTCGTGAAGAAAGTGAAGTGCGACTTCAAGAAGCTGGGCCCGAAATTCGGCAAGCAAATGAAAGCTGTTGCCGCCGCCGTAGCCGAAATGCCGCAGGAAGCCATCGCCGAACTGGAAAAGAACGGTTCTTATACACTGAACCTGGACGGCGCGGAAGCCGTAATCGAAACATCCGACGTGGAAATCTTCAGTGAAGATATTCCGGGCTGGCTGGTTGCCAATGAAGGCAAGCTGACTGTCGCTCTGGAAGTTACCATAACCGAGGAGCTTCGTCGCGAGGGTATCGCCCGCGAATTGGTGAACCGTATCCAGAATATCCGCAAGTCAAGCGGCTTTGAGATAACGGATAAAATAAAGATTACATTATCAAAAAATCCGCAAACAGATGATGCGGTAAATGAATATAAAGACTATATTTGTAACCAGGTTTTAGGAACCTCACTGACGCTGGCAGACGATGTAGAAAGCGGTACAGAACTTGAGTTCGACGATTTCAAACTGTATGTAAGCGTTGTAAAAGAATAAATTATTAATACTAACGATTAAACACGTAAAGTTATGGCAGAAAAGACTAGATACTCAGATGCTGAATTGGAAGAATTCCGCGCCATTATTATGGAAAAGTTAGAGTTGGCACAACGCGATTATGAATTGCTGAAAGCCAGTCTGACAGGTGCAGACGGTAATGATACCGACGATACATCTCCTACGTACAAAGTACTGGAAGAAGGGGCTAATACCTTGTCTAAGGAAGAAACGACACGTTTGGCGCAACGCCAGCTGAAGTTCATCCAGGGTTTACAGGCGGCTTTGGTACGTATCGAGAACAAAACGTATGGTATCTGCCGCGAAACAGGTAAACTGATTCCTGCCGAACGTCTGCGTGCGGTGCCTCATGCAACATTAAGCATTGAAGCTAAAAACAACGGCAAGAAATAAGGATGAAGAAATTTTTCACGAAAGGGCGGATAGCCTTACTCGTTATTTTCTCGGTATTGATTATCGACCAGGTAATCAAGGTGATTGTTAAGACGCAAATGTATTGGCATGAGAGTATACGCATCACCGATTGGTTCTATATCTATTTTACCGAAAACAACGGTATGGCTTTCGGCTTGGAGATATTCGGGAAATTGTTCCTTACTTCATTTCGAATCGTTGCGGTAGGAGTGATAGGCTGGTTCCTGTATAAGTTCATAAAGCATGGCATGAAGACGGGATTTATTGTCTGTGTTTCACTCATTCTGACGGGAGCATTGGGCAATATCATCGACAGCGTATTCTACGGAGTGCTGTTTAATGAAAGCACCTATTCGCAACTGGCAACTTTTATGCCCGAAGGCGGCGGATATGCTCCGCTGTTCTACGGCAAAGTGGTCGATATGTTCTATTTCCCCATTATCGAAACAAACTGGCCTGAATGGATGCCGTTCATAGGTGGAAACCATTTCATCTTCTTCAGCCCGATTTTCAACTTTGCCGATGCTGCGATCAGTTGCGGTATCATAGCACTGTTGCTGTTTTACAGTAAATATTTGAATGATTCCTATCATGTTATAAAGAAATCATGAAAAGGAAAAAACGGATTCAATGGTATAGCGTAATCCTTTTGGCGTTCGGTCTGACAGCGTGTCAGGTTAAAAGACCTGATACGGTCATACCGGACGCCAAAATGGAAAACGTGCTTTATGACTTCCACATTGCAAAGGCAATGGGAGAGGAAGTTCCTTATAGCGACAGTTACAAGCGTGTGCTGTACATTGAATCGGTTTACAGGAAACACGGCATCACTCAAGCCGATTTCGACACCTCAATGGTGTGGTATGCCCGCCATCCGGATGCTCTCACAAAAGTCTACGAGAAAGTGAACCAACGGTTAAAGGCCGAAAGAGACGGTATCAACCATTTAATAGCTTTGCGTGACAACAAGCCCAAAGAATCTCTTCCGGGCGACAGTATCGACGTATGGATAGGCCGGCATATCTATCATCTTACCGGAACGCCGTTGGACAACAAGCTGGCCTTTACGCTTCCTTCGGATACCAACTTCAAGGACAGGGATACACTGCGGTGGACGGTTCGCTTCCGTTTCTTGAACGGAACGCCCGACAGCCTGCATGCTCCATTAATGGCCATGCAGATTCTTTATGCCAAAGATACGCTGAACGAGATGCTTAAAGTAAAGCGATCGGGTACGGAAACCATTTCTTTATTTGCCGATACATTGGGAGAAATAAAAGAAATACGAGGTTTTATCTATTATCCTGCACAGAAATCTGTGCAGAGTATATTAGCAGACCGTATCAGCCTGATGCGTTATCATGCAACGGACACCTTGTTTAACGTTGATAAAGAAAGTCTGCAAACCGATGATAAGGCGATAAAGAAAGATACGGTTCCGGGCAAACCCGTAGAATTGAAGAAACAGGATGAAAAGAAAGACAGTATCCGCCGTCCTGAAATGCGTCCTCGTCCGAGATTACGCCAAACTACCGAAAAGTAATGAAACGCTTCGCTTCCCATTTTTTGTTCTTGCCCGCATATGGCTATCTAAAGCAATATGCGGTAGAAACGGAAGAAGGTGTGGTTGTACGTTTATTTCCATTAACCGAGGAGATGGAAAATGTGGAATGGTTGCCGGGGGCTATCGTACTGCTGACGCAAGAAGAGTTGAAAGAACCTGACATAAATTCCCCCATACCAAACGCTCAACAAAATTATAGTAAAACGTCCGCAGAATTTTACTATAATTCTAAAAAAAATATAGTAAAATTCCCCCGGAATTTATTAATGGCTCCGCCGCCCTCTATTGACGGGAGTTGCAGACTGCGACCCGTCTATTTCTCTAATTTTGACATTACAACAATGCTGCCTGTCGACGGAACTCGGCACAAACTACTGCGGTAGCAATGGCAACATTCAAAGATTCGGAAGTTTCACGTTCCGACGGATAGTTGGGAATATAAAGTTTACGATTGATAAGCTGCTCCACCTCGTTTCCTATACCGTTGCCTTCATTTCCCATAACAATCAATCCATGGGCCGAAAGCGGTTGAGTGTACATGTTTGCCCCATCCAAAAAAGTACCGTATACCGGTATGTCTTTTAATGAACCTATCAGTTCGGGTAGGGAAGTATAATGCAATTTTACCCGCGCAATGCCGCCCATAGTGGCCTGTACGGTCTTGGGGTTATAGACATCCACCGTATTGGGCGAACAGAAGATATGCTCGATACCAAACCAGTCGGCAAGGCGGATGATAGTGCCCAGATTACCGGGATCCTGTACATCATCCAATGCCAGACAGAGGGAACGGCCTATAACGGAAGCATCCATTGCTTCTTCCGGTTGTTCAAACACGGCGAGTACCTGTTGCGGAGTTTTCAACAGACTGGCGCGTGAGAGTTCCTCTTTGGAGACTTCGGTTATGTCTTCTACCGATAGATGTTTGTGTGCGGAAAGCCATTCTGCCGTTGCAATCAGGAAGCGGCAACGGAAGTGCCCCAACAAATCGCCTACGAGCTTCGGTCCCTCCGCCAGAAATACTTTATCAGCCTTACGATTCTTCTTCAACTCCAATGAACGGATATATTTGATACGATTCTTACTCAGTGCCATAAGTTGTTTGGTTTTATTTGGCAAAAGTACACGATTATTTCTATATTTGCAGTAATTTATGCGCCAATTAATAACTTAGTATGAAGAAAGGCTTTCGCTACGCACTACTTGCTACCGCCATACTTTTATTAGCTTCATGTTCTGCCACGAAATATGTGCCGGAAGGTTCGTATTTATTGGACGAAGTGCGCATACAAACGGACAACAAGGAAATCAAGCCTTCAAGCCTCTCGATGTATGTCCGCCAAAATCCGAATGCCAAATGGTTCAGCCTGATAAAGACACAGCTGTATGTTTACAACTGGTCGGGCAGGGATTCCACACGCTGGATAAATCGTACCTTGCGACGAATGGGAGACGCGCCGGTTATCTACAAGGCGGAGGAAACCGAACGTTCCGGTGAGGAAATGACAAAGGCCATACAAAACATGGGCTATATGAGTGCTACCGTAGAACCGGTTACACATGTCAAGAAGAAGAAATTAAAGTTGACATATAAGGTTTCCTGCGGAAAGCCCTATAAGATCCGTTCGCTTAAATACGACATCAAAGATGAGAAAATCAAGGAATACATGCGACAGGATTCGGCAGATACCTATCTGACCGAAGGCATGTACTTTGATGTGAACCGTTTGGATGCGGAGCGTCAGCGCATTACGGACAATCTTCTTCGTAACGGATACTATAAGTTCAACAAGGAGTACATCTCATATACGGCAGATACGGTACGGAATACCTACCAAGTGGACGTAACCATGCATTTAGCGCCTTTTCGGCAGCACAATGACGATACCCCGCAAAATCATCGGCAGTACTACATCAACAAGGTAAATTTTATAACGGACTACAATGTGTTGGAATCATCTGCTTTGAGCAGTATAGAAATCAACGACTCCATACATTACAAGGGCTTTCCCATATATTATAAGGATAAACTCTATCTGCGCCCGAAGGTACTGACCAATAATCTGCGTATTGTACCGGGCAGCTTGTACAACGAACCGGATGTGCAACGTACCTACTCCAATTTCGGACGTTTGCAGGCATTGAAATATACCAATATCCGTTTCTTTGAAACGCAGGTAGGCGATACAGCCAAGTTGAATGCTTATGTGATGCTGACGAAAGGGAAATACCAGTCCGTATCGTTTGAGCTGGAAGGAACCAATTCTGCGGGAGACTTGGGTGCTGCCGCATCCGTATCATTCCAGAACCGGAATATGTTCAAGGGTTCCGAAACCTTTATGATAAAGCTGCGTGGCGCATACGAAGCTGTATCTGGTTTGCAGGGCGGTTATAATCACGAAGACTATACGGAGTTAGGAGCGGAAGCAACCATAAATTTCCCGCGTTTCCTCTTTCCGTTCCTCTCCAACGACTTTCGGAGGAAAATACGCGCCACTACGGAATTCGGCGTACAGTACAATTATCAGATACGTCCGGAGTTTTCACGCATCATCGCCTCTGCCAGTTGGAGCTACAAATGGGGGTTGCAACGCCAGAGGGCACAGCACCGCATTGACTTGCTGGACATCAACTATCTGTACATGCCTTCCATTTCGCAGGAGTTTCGCGACAAATATTTGAATAACGAGCAGAACTATATTTTAAAATACAACTACGACGACCGTCTGATTGTTCGTACAGGGTATAGTTATACATACAATAGCGCAGGACAAGCCCTGATGAATAATGCAATCATCGGCAATTCATACTCTATTCGCTTTAATTTTGAGTCGGCAGGCAATCTCTTGTATGCTTTTGCCAAAATGACAAACATGAAGAAGAATGAAGACGGGGAATATTCATTACTGAGTATCCCATTCGCACAATATGTCAAGGGAGATTTTGACTTTGCCAAGAATGTCGTTATAGACAACCGTAACTCCATTGCGTTCCATGTGGGAGCCGGTATTGCCGTACCTTACGGCAATGCAACGATTGTACCTTTTGAAAAGCGTTATTTCTCCGGCGGTGCAAACAGCGTACGCGGCTGGTCGGTACGTGATTTGGGTCCGGGTGTGTTTCCCGGTGACGGAAACTTCATGAATCAGTCGGGAGATATTAAACTGGATGCAAACATAGAATATCGCACGCGCCTGTTCTGGAAGTTCAGAGGAGCAGTCTTTGTGGACGCGGGTAATATCTGGACACTGCGCGATTACAAAGACCAGCCGGGCGGTAAGTTCGAATTCAATAAATTCTATAAGCAGATAGCCGTAGCTTACGGTTTGGGATTACGATTGGACCTGGATTTCTTCGTTCTGCGTTTTGACGGTGGTATGAAAGCTGTCAACCCGGTGTACAACAACAGAAAAGAACATTTTCCTATTATACATCCCAAATTCAGTCGTGACTTCGCATTCCATTTTGCAGTGGGATATCCGTTCTAACATGAGAATATCCATCTGAAAAAATATAAAACAAAAGGCTGCGCAATATTCTTTAAAGAACCGCGCAGCCTTCTGTTTTATCTTAATTCTTATTTTTCAGTTCTCAACGTGCGGCATAATACGTATTGATCATAGTTGCCTGGCGAGCGGCAGATACACCTTGAGCGTCCAAAGTAACAGTCATATCTTCACCGTTAGGTAAAGTCATCTGTGCCGTACCGTCATTGTTCATCTGCAAAAGTTCGGTACTTACGCCGTCTGCCACAACATTCCAGGTATTTAAATCCTTATCGTAGATTAGCTCCATAGATGCGGTTTCATCACCTTCTTTTGTGATGGAATAACCGTTTTCAAGAGTTTCTACCAGGTAGTTTCCGTTTTCGCCTTTTACTTTCTTTACATCACCGATACTTGCCAAAGGATTATTTCCACTCCAGAATTCGATAGAGTTGATTACTAAGGCATCAGCAAGGTATGCTACGCCATAAACCGGAACAATGTTGAAAGCTAAAAATACAAGCTCATTTACAAATTTGTTTCCGACTCCTTGATTCCAGGAACTTAAACGGTTGAATAAGCCAAATGATCCAACACAGGAGCTGAATAATAAGCTACCACTAAGTACAACCGCTACTAATGTCAGTTTGCTTTTTTTCATGTTTACTTTACTTTTTGATTAATAAAATGTTGATAAATTCTCTTTTTAATAGATGCAAATATAACATTTTTAAATTAATCAAGGTTATTATTTCTTGTTTTTATATCATTTACGTTTGTTGTGTGCCAACTTGTTTCCAATGAAATGATCTATGGAAAATTTACCGGGTCCGGCAATGTACATTAATACAAATACTACTAAGTAGATGAATGCCAATTCTTTTACTGCAAATACGTCATTAGCATGGATGACAAAAAAGGCAACTATCATCGTAAAAATCATCGGGATCATTGCCAAGCGGTACAGAAAGCCGAAGATGAAGCCCATTGAACATACCAACTCACCAAAGATCGCCAAACCGAGGGATATGGAACTGCCCAGCCCGATCGGATCAGGAAAAGCCGTGGATAACTCCTGGAAATTGCTCCATTTCTGTATACCGTGGTTCATTAATAATATTCCGAAAATGATGCGGACTGCCAATAAAAACAAGGATACTTTTGTTGTATTTGGCTTTGTGGGGAATAAGAAATTATAAATCATAAGTCGTTCTTTTTATAAGTTTGCTTTTTATTTATATAAACATAAAAAATATTGAAATTGTTCTCTGAAAACGATAAAACATAGAAACAAAAAAAGATACCGGAAATAAAATGACTGATCAGCCGCTTTGTTTCCGGTATCTTTTGATAAGGACAGGATTTTCTTGTCTATTCTTTGTTTAGAATATAATGTTCGGCAAGTGCTCCCGTTATTTCTTGTTTGTCATCGTTTAACAGACGAACTTTGTTTTCTTCTACTTTATAATAAGATATTTCTCCACCTTCTTCTTTTAAAGTCAGGATATTACCTTCCAGTGTATAAGTTCCTTTTTCATCAAATGAACTGTCCCGGTCGATGTATACAGAGTGAAGAGTAAACGTCTTGTCAGGATTTAATGTCAGAGTTGTTTCAATGCCCGGACAGTCGGCAGCAGGAAAGACACCTTTATAGGTCCCTTCATAATCAAGCGATGTTTCGGCATTATGTATATCAGCCACTTGGGTTGCTGTACTGTCCGCACTTGTACTATTGTTTGTTTTCGCACTGTTTCCGCATGCTGCCAGAAGAAAGCAGGAACATGCCAGAATGATAACTTTTTTCATGATCGTTACTTTTAATAGTTTATCTAATTAAGTTTATAGTTCGTAAAGGTATAAATAATAAGTTGAATCCGGGCAATAAAAAGAACCGAACAACTTAATTTATGAATTTATAAACGGTCAATACTATCAGAGTACTTAGATAAACTTTATAATTGTATGTTAACATATAACTTACCATTTCTTTGAGAAGAGTTCAAGCAACTGACTTTTCTTCAATGGTTTGGCAAGAAATTCATTGCATCCTGCGTCAAGAGCGCTGATTCTGTCAGCATCAAAAGCATTGGCTGTAAGTGCAATAATAGGTATCCTATTATTAAACTCACGGATTTTGCGGGTTGCTTCCAGTCCTCCCATGACAGGCATTTTCATATCCATGAGAACAAGATCGAACTCTTCCTCACGTACTTTATTTACTGCTTCCGCTCCATTTTGAACATGGGTTAGATGGTAGCTTTTGAGAATATGTTGCACTAACGAATAGTTACTTTCATTATCTTCGGCAATTAATATCTTCAGTTCCTTCTTGTCGATTTCGTTCAAAGAAAGCTGGTGTTGCAATGGCAGTGAAATAGTTGGGGTATGTTCCTTCTGAGTGCTGATTTCACAAGGAATCCATGCCCAGAAAGTCGATCCAATACCGGGAGTGGAAGTAAATCCGACTTCTCCTCCGGCTCCTTCAATGATAGCTCTTGAGATAGCCAGTCCGAGTCCGGTGCCCTGGGCAAACTCATTGAGCTTCTGGAAACGTCCAAACACTCGTTCCTGTAATTCTTCCGGGATACCGACTCCGGAATCTTCCACATAGATCCGGATTCCTTCTCTTTCGATGCTGTATCCCATTTTTATATATCCGGATTTGGTGCATTTGACAGCGTTTGTAAGATAGTTCATCCATACTTGCTTGAGCCGGCTTCTATCCAGGAAAATCCAACAGTCCGGACCGGAATTGTCCATTTGAAACTCAACATCCGGATTGGTTATCTTTGGCTGGATCATGGTATAAAGCTCGTTGCATACTTTGGCTAAATTGAATGTTTCTCTTTTGCGTTCAAGAATTCCCGATTCAATCTTGGAAAGGTCGAGGATATCATTAATCAATCGCAATAACAACTCATTATTGGATTGGATGATGCTCATGTATTCTTCTTTTTCTGCCGGATCTTCAGAATATACCATCAGTTCGGAGAAGCCGACGATGGCGTTCAGAGGCGTACGTATTTCGTGACTCATATTGGCAAGGAAAGCCGATTTCAGACGGTCGGAAAGTTCGGCTTTGTCTTTCAGTTCCTTTAGTTGCTGTGCCATTTTCTCCCATTTCGTATTGTTGACTTTAATACCGGTGTAGCGAATTACATTGCCTTTCTTGTCTCTTTCCACTGGTATGCCGGTAACAATGAGAGTCTGCCATTCTTTGTCCCATTTAGTTTTGGATCGGAATTTGAAGTTGAGATCCTTAGTTGTTCCTCCAATCATATAATTAATATGGTTGCGGACCAGCTCGATGTCTTCCGGATGGGTGACATGCAGATAGTCTTCAGGTGTGATTACATTTTCAGAATGGAAGTCATTCACGGGGTCATTAAATGCTTTGAATTGTTTGCTTTTTACTTCAAAATCCCAGTAAGACATGCCTACAGTTTTGAAGGTGAGCTGCATTTTGTAGTTTCTTTCTTCAAGTTCTTCATTCAGCTGATGAAGTTTGGAGATATTTTGTCTGAATCCGGTATATCGTACGTTGTTACCATATTCGTCTTTCTCGAATGGAACACCTATGATATTACAATATTGCCAGGATTCATCATACTTCGTTTGCATACGGCAAGTGAAGTTAATGGTGAGTTCCTTGCCTGATAGCATAGACTGTATGGCATCATAGGATGAAGAACGGTCTTCAGGATGAATAACATCCATGTATCGTTGGATGCTCACCAGTTTATCACTGGCATAATCATTGATCGGGTCATTATAGGCTTCGAACTTTTGAGTCCGTACATCGAAATCCCAATGAATGATATTGCTGACTTTCATGGCCAGTTCACGCTTGGCGATTAATTCCTGCGTCTTCTTTACCATTTGCATTCTTTCCGTTATATCCAGTTGGGTTCCTATAATCAGCAATTTCCCAAAATGTTCGAAAGATAACCGCATCATGCTTTCATAATAGCGATATTGCTTTTCTTCTTCATTATAGAAACGTAAGGTGATGTTTCCTTGCAGAATTTCTTTGTTGGTCAGTTGTGATAAAAGTTGTATTAAAGGTTCATGATCTTGTGGATGCAGTATATTTAGAATCTGATCTAATGTCGTGTTATTTTTAGCTACAGGATCTCCATGTAATGGATTGAATGTTTTCTTATACACGTCATATACCCAAGACGACATAGAGGCCGCTTCCATCGCCATTTCCAGATTCTTTTTGCTTTCATCCGTACGAAATTCAGCTTCTTTTATGGCAGTCACATCGTTGGAAAGCAATATATGCCCGATGATTTCTCCCTCCTTGCTTCGCAGCGGAACGACCTTTGCTTCATAAATGATCGTGTTCTTATTTTGGGTAGAGAAGTATGCGTTGTCTTTTATCCGGTCAAAGTCGTATTCGAATTCCAGAACAATATCTTCGCCTCTCTGAATGCGATTTTTTGAGAGTTTCGTCCACATAAGGACTATTAAAAAGATTGACGATATTAACTACAGTCGTTTTATCAGTGACTCCATACATCTGCAATGCATGTTCATTGATACTGCGCAAGATACCATTTGTATCATAGATCTCAATACTCATTGGCAGACAAGCGTAGATACTTTCTGCAAATAGAAGTTGATCTTTTATTAAAGGGAATGTTTCTGGTGCTGAAGTATGACATTACATTTTTGGGTTAGGTCTGTTTCACTTGGGTTCATTTGTCCTTTGTTTTTGTCTATGTATGATGCTCTGATTTGTTTGCTATTGATTAATTTATACAACTTCTTGATTGCTGCAAGAAGCTATATGCTCACAACATACAATAAAATATGGAATAAGAATTACACTAATAAAGTGAATGACACTTTGCTTTTGATTAATGCCAGGAAAGCATGAAAGGCATCTTTTCACTCTCGGGAAATCTATATTATATAAGGTGAAATACTAAAAGTGCTTGTCCGGGTCTGCATATTCTCGTTTTTATCTTTATCTTTGTAGGAAAATATAAAAATATGGCACAACATACTTATGATGAAGAATCGGTCCAGGAGCTGTTGGGCTGGGCGAAGAAGATGCTTGAAACGAAGAGTTACCCGACAGAAAAGTATCAGGTTAATGCATGTACTTCAATCATTGATGGTAAACTTTATCTGGAGTCTTTAATTTCGATGATTTCCAAAAATTGGGAAAATCCGACTTTTCATCCTACTATTGAACAACTGTGGGAATATAGAGAAAAGTGGGAAGGTCAAAAGGAGTAATGTAAGTTTCAGATCTCCTCAGAAAATACATAATGCACTCTGAAGCGATGTGCCCGGAGTGCATTATGCATTTTTATTAATGGATGTAAGTCTGATCTTTCGCGTCGGAGATTAAAACGGCAACCATTTTCTTTTTTTCTTCTGACTGGTATTTTCTTCTCTTTGCTGGCTGTATATATCGGCAAATGTCTTTTTCTCTTTTATCATTTCATAGATAATTCCCCAGTCGGGAATACCGCCGACATTCCGGTCGTCTATAAACAGATCGGCTTTCAGTTTTCGGGAAAAGCCCTGATGATCTCTTTCTTCTTCCGGATAGTCTTTATTGGCTGCATAAAACTCCAGTCCTCTGGCTCTGCACCATTCTATGGCTTCGTCCAGAAGTTCTCCCTCGCGTACACTCCACAAGATTAAACGGTGCTTTTCTTGTTGTAACAATTTCAGCGTTTCAACTGCAAATGGAATTTCTTCACCAATACGTGGATAACGATGCTCTACAATCGTTCCGTCAAAATCAACAGCTATAGTCATTATGATATATTTAGAATACGTAATTTAGGACAAAGATACGGACTGTAAGCTAAAAAAACGTATATTTGCGCTGAATTAACATTTTAATAAAAAAACAGAGATTACATGAACAATTCCCCTCAGCGTGCCGCCAAAGGTTTTACAAGAGCCTTTTGGGTGAGTAACACAGTCGAACTGTTTGAGCGTATGGCATATTATGCCGTTTTCATCGTTCTCACTATTTATTTATCCAGTATTTTAGGTTTTAATGATTTTGAAGCAAGTATGATTTCCGGCCTTTTCTCCGGAGGATTATATCTGCTTCCTATATTTTCGGGTGCTTATGCAGATAAGATAGGTTTCCGGAAGTCGATGATTATTGCCTTTTCTTTATTATCTATCGGTTATTTGGGGCTGGGCGTATTCCCTACATTGCTCGAAGCGGCAGGGTTGGTGAGTTACGGTGCGACTACCCGGTTTAATGGTTTGCCGGACAGTTCTTCCCGGTGGATTATCGTTCCTATCCTGTTTATCCTTATGATAGGAGGTTCTTTTATCAAGTCTATTATTTCCGCATCTGTGGCTAAGGAGACAACGGAAGCGACCCGCGCCCGTGGTTATTCTATTTTTTATATGATGGTCAATGTCGGTGCTTTTACGGGTAAGACAATTATCGACCCTTTGAGAAATGTGATCGGCGAACAAGCTTATATTTACATTAACTATTTCTCCGGGGCAATGACGGTGATTGCCTTGCTGGCAGTGATCCTGCTATATAAATCGACTCATACGGCAGGTGAAGGAAAAAGTCTGCGTGAGATAGGGCAGGGCTTTATGCGGATTATGACTAACTGGCGTTTATTGATTCTCATTTTAATCGTAACAGGCTTCTGGATGGTACAACAGCAACTTTATGCCACTATGCCTAAGTACGTCATCCGTCTCGCAGGCGAAACAGCTAAACCGGGATGGATCGCGAACGTTAATCCTTTTGTGGTGGTATGTTGTGTCAGCTTTATCACTCGTTTGATGGCAAAGCGCAGTGCGATTACTTCGATGAATGTGGGTATGTTCCTAATTCCTGTTTCTGCATTGCTGATGGCTTGTGGAAACATATTGGGAAATGATATTATCTCAGGAATGAGCAATATTACTCTGATGATGGTGGCTGGTATTGTTGTACAGGCGCTTGCCGAATGTTTCATTTCGCCGCGGTATCTGGAGTATTTCTCTCTGCAGGCTCCTAAGGGAGAGGAAGGTATGTATTTAGGATTCAGTCATCTGCACTCATTCCTTTCTTCTATATTCGGTTTCGGGCTGGCTGGTATTCTGTTGACAAAATATTGTCCGGACCCTGCCTTGTTTGAAACTCGTGCGGCATGGGAGGCCGCCAGTGCGAATGCGCATTATATCTGGTATTATTTCGCTGCTATCGGGCTGATTGCCGCTATAGCTTTGCTATTATTCGCAAAAATCACCGAATCCATCGACAAAAAGAAGAAATCTTCTCGGTAATTATCTTCTTTTTTCACTATATTTGCCGTCACTTTGCTGTAAAAGTTGACGGCATTTTGCATTTTAATAAAGAAAGATAAAACATGAAAGTAAGATTTATAAGCCTGGCGAGTGGCAGTAGTGGGAACTGTTATTATCTGGGCACTGAAACCTATGGAATACTGATAGATGCCGGTATCGGCATCCGTACCATCAAGAAAACACTGAAAGATTTCAATATTCTGATGGAAAGTATACGTGCCGTATTTGTAACGCACGATCATGCGGATCACATCAAGGCTGTAGGGCATTTGGGGGAAAAGATGAATATACCTGTTTACACCACGGCTCGTATTCATGAGGGGATTAATCGTAGTTATTGTATGACGGAAAAGCTCAGCACATCGGTTCGTTATCTTGAAAAGCAAGTGCCTATGATGCTCGAAGATTTCCGTATCGAATCTTTTGAAGTTCCTCATGACGGGACGGATAATGTAGGATATTGTATAGAAATAGACGGCAAAGTCTTTTCTTTCTTAACCGACTTAGGGGAAATCACTCCGACGGCGGCAGATT
>ENA-OQAB01000456-OQAB01000456.1-human-gut-metagenome-genome-assembly--contig:-NODE-456-length-22522-cov-4.351507_pt1 | contig 22522 bp, 25 predicted proteins | sample MGYA00242490_ERZ504517 | MGnify/ENA primary metagenome ERZ504517 (study PRJEB26092, sample SAMD00036298) | human gut metagenome | host: Homo sapiens | study: EMG produced TPA metagenomics assembly of...
CTCCCAATAGTTTTTCTTTAGCTTCTTTCTTGTCGGTAATACCCTTGGCGCGCATTGCGTTGCGCTTGCTGAGGTTGACGGAAATCTTGCCTACAATCTTGAAAGAAATATAAAGCAGAATCAAACCAAAGAATACTACACTCATGGCGGAAATAGACATACCTATACCTACGCTGTCGTGCTGCTCGAACTTCTCCATCTTGGCATTGCTGTCGATGGTTTGGTTGTTGGTGCTCGGAGTAACGTACTTATCGGAAGTTTCTCCTTTGACCTCCCATTCCGGAGTAGCGTCGCTGACGCGCGCATAGGACTGGTTGGCCTTTAATACACCGGCAGGAACTACAATCTGATCCAACAGTTTCTTGCCGGAATCGTACAGACCGATCCAGTTGGCATTCAGGCTGTCCAGTTTAAAGTTGGTGTGGAATGTACCGCGATTAGGTTCTCCATCCGCCCAGAATAATGCGTGCTGACGGGGTTTTACCAAAGTCAGGACATCACCTTTCGGGATAAAATAAGTGGCGGTATCGCCCGGCTGGCTGCTAAACTTCAGATAGCAACCTGCAAGGTCGGCGCTGCCGTATGATTTATTGAATATTTCAATCCATGCGCTGTGTACACCGTAGTCATCCTGGAAGTTGCTTTCGTTGTTGATAAGCACTTCATTCAGCAACAGTTTGGAGTTTGCCTTCTTCTCACCGCAAGAAGAACAGAAACCCAGCACCAGCATCAATGAAAGGAATATTCCGATTTTTGTTTTATTCATAAATTTGAGTTTTTATTTTTCAATTCTCAACTTTCAATTCTCAATCTTTAAAGAGGAATATTACCATGCTTCTTGGCCGGGTTGCTCAACTTCTTGGTTTGCAGTTGCTGCAGGGCGCGGATAATGCGGAAACGCGTATTACGCGGTTCGATAACATCGTCGATATAGCCATACTTGGCTGCATTGTAAGGATTGGCAAATAACTTGGTGTATTCCGCTTCTTTCTCTGCCAGGAATTGGGCTGGGTTTTCTTGCTCTTTGGCTTCACGTGCATACAGGACTTCTACGGCGCCTGCACCACCCATTACGGCGATTTCGGCGGTAGGCCATGCGTAGTTCATGTCACCGCGGAGTTGCTTACAGCTCATCACGATGTGCGAACCGCCGTAAGACTTACGCAGCGTGATAGTAACCTTAGGTACGGTGGCTTCACCGTAGGCATACAGCAACTTGGCACCGTGCAGGATAACGCCGTTGTACTCCTGACCTGTTCCGGGAAGGAAGCCCGGTACGTCTACCAAAGATACGATAGGAATATTGAAAGCGTCGCAGAAACGAACGAAACGCGCGCCCTTGCGGGATGCATTACTGTCGAGTACGCCCGCCAGATATTTCGGCTGGTTGGCTACGATACCGACTGATTGTCCGTTGAAACGGGCAAAACCGATAATGATATTCTTGGAGTAATCTTTCTGGATTTCGAGGAACTCGCCGTTATCGACGATAGCGCCGATAACTTCATACATATCGTAAGGCTTGTTCGGATTGTCGGGAATAATGTCGTTCAAAGAATCTTCCAAACGGTCGATAGGGTCTGTACAGTCTATGTAGGGAGCTTCTTCGAGGTTGTTCTGAGGAATATAACCTAAGAGCTTGCGGATTAAAGCCAAACCTTCCTCTTCGGTCTGCGCGGTGAAATGAGTTACACCCGATTTGGTGGAGTGTACGCTTGCGCCACCCAGGTTTTCCTGGCTGACATCTTCACCTGTTACGGTCTTTACAACTTTCGGACCGGTGAGGAACATATAGGAAGTGCCTTCCATCATCAGCGTAAAGTCGGTAAGGGCGGGAGAGTAAACGGCACCGCCGGCGCAAGGACCGAAGATACCGGAAATCTGAGGAATAACGCCGGAAGCAAGAATATTGCGTTGGAAAATCTCGGCATAACCCGCCAAAGCGTTGATACCTTCTTGAATACGGGCACCGCCTGAGTCGTTGATACCGATACAAGGAGCGCCCATCTTCATTGCCTGATCCATGATTTTGCAAATCTTCAAAGACATGGTTTCCGACAAGGAACCGGCGGAAACAGTGAAATCTTGCGCAAAGATGTACACCAAACGGCCTTCGATGGTACCGCAACCGGTAACCACACCGTCACCGGGATAGTGTTTCTTTTCCATACCGAAGTTTGTGCATCTGTGCTCAACGAACATATCCATTTCTTCGAAACTTCCTTCGTCGAGTAACATAGCTATACGCTCGCGAGCTGTATATTTACCTTTCTCATGTTGCTTTGCAATTGCTTTTTCACCACCACCAAGGCGCGCAGCTGCACGGCGGTCAATAAGCTCTTTAATTTTCTCAAGTTGATTACTCATATATTTATAAATTATGAATGGTGAATTATGAATTATGTTGTATGAATTGTGAATTATAAATTATGAATTGAGACGTTATATGACTACAATTCATAATTCTAATTTATAATTCATAATTGTTTATTCTCCTTTTTCGCAGAGTTCCGTCAATACGCCGAGGGTGGATTTCGGGTGCAGGAATGCGATGTTCAAACCTTCCGCACCTTTGCGGGGAGCTTTGTCGATAAGGCGGATGCCTTTTTCTTCAACTTCGGCGAGCGCATCGGCTACTCCGTCTTCCACAGCAAATGCTAAATGGTGCATACCTCCGTTACCGTTATTCTTTTCGATGAATTTGGCAATAGTACTTTCGGGGGAAGTCGGTTCCAGTAACTCAATTTTCACGTCACCTACTTTCAAGAAAGCGGTTCTTACCTTTTGGTCCTCTACGGTTTCAATGTTGTAGCATTTTAAACCTAATACATTTTCGTAGTACGGAAGGGCTTCTTCAATGCTTTTTACGGCAATACCCAAATGTTCAATGTGTGAAATCTTCATAACTAGATTTTTATTAATGTTGGTATTCAATTCCTAATTTTTACAATAAGCAGTACAAAGAAAGATATTTCTACTTGAATAAAGAAATTTTTCGCCAATTAATTATAAAGGTATTTCTTCTTAAATTGATTTTATAATTGAGGTTGCCAACCGTTATTTTATCAATTTATAGCGTTCGGTTTTTTGTGAAAAAGAGATTCAAAAGCTTTTTTTGTTATATCTTTGTCAGTAGAAATACAATCAGACAAATATTATGTCACATTTAGCTCCCTTGATTGCCGATTTGGCATTGATACTGATTTGCGCCGGAGTAATGACGCTGCTATTTAAGAAGTTGAAACAACCGTTGGTTTTAGGATATGTTGTGGCGGGCTTTTTAGCCAGTCCCCACATGGCCTATACGCCTTCGGTAATGGATACGGCGAATATACAGACTTGGGCGGATATCGGCGTTATTTTCCTACTGTTTTGCTTTGGGGGCTGGAGTTTAGTTTTTAAGAAAATAGTGAAGGTGGGCGGTGCCGCCATTATTGCTGCTTGCACGATTATATTTTGTATGATATTATTGGGTGTAGCGGTAGGTACGGCGTTCGGATGGAAGCGGATGGACTGCATCTTTCTGGGCGGTATGATCGCCATGTCGTCTACTACTATTATATATAAGGCTTTTGATGATTTGGGCATGCGCAAGAAACAGTTTACGGGTTTGGTGCTCAGCGTTCTGATTCTGGAAGATATTCTGGCTATCGTCCTGATGGTTATGCTGTCCACCATGGCAGTCAGCCATAATTTTGAGGGTACGGAAATGCTGGGTAGCATAGCGAAGCTGCTGTTCTTCCTTATATTGTGGTTTGTGGTCGGTATTTACTTGATTCCTGTCCTGCTGAAAAAATGCCGCAAACTGATGAGTGAGGAAACGTTGTTGATTGTATCGCTCGGCCTTTGTTTCGGTATGGTTGTGCTGGCTGCCCATACGGGATTTTCAGCGGCATTCGGCGCTTTTATTATGGGGTCTATTCTGGCTGAAACGGTAGAAGCGGAGAGTATCGAGCGTCTGGTTAAACCGGTGAAGGATTTGTTCGGCGCCATATTTTTCGTATCCGTAGGTATGATGGTAGACCCTTTGATGATAGTGGAGTATGCCGGACCTATTGTTGTTATTACGTTGGCGGTTATTGCCGGACAGTCCTTGTTCGGAACGTTGGGGGTATTGCTTGCCGGGCAGCCGCTGAAGACGGCTATGCAATGCGGCTTTAGTTTGACGCAGATTGGCGAGTTCGCCTTTATCATCGCCTCTTTGGGAGTGTCTTTGCACGTGACAAGTCATTTTCTGTATCCTATCGTAGTAGCCGTATCGGTTATCACTACTTTTCTTACTCCTTATATGATTCGTTTTGCCGAGCCGGCTTCCAATTTTGTCGATACGCATCTGCCGGAAAGGTGGCAGAAGTTTTTGTTGCATTACGCTTCCGGTTCGCAAACGGTGAACCATGAAAGCTTATGGAAGAAACTGATACTTGCTTTGTTGCGTATTACGGTGGTTTATTCCATTGTAAGCGTGGCGGTGATAGCTATTGCATTCCGTTTTCTTGTACCGTTTTTCAAGGAAAGCTTGCCGGGCGTTTGGGGACCTTTGCTGTCCGCTCTGGTTATTATTCTGTTTATCGCTCCTTTTCTGCGGGCCATTATGATTAAGAAAAACCATTCGGTGGAATTTGTTACTTTGTGGCGCGACAGTCGGGGAAACCGTGCTCCGTTGGTGGCTACTATTGTGCTGCGAATCCTATTGGCGGTTTCTTTCGTGATGTTTGTCATTGCCGGACTGTTTAAGTTGTCGGTCGGCCTTGTTTTTGGCGTTGCGGTGCTGCTGGTTACAGTGATGATACTTTCCCGGCAGTTGAAGCGGCAGTCTATCATGATTGAGCGTACTTTCTTCCAGAATCTGCGCTCGCGGGATATGCGGGCGGAATATTTGGGTGAGAAGAAACCGGAATATGCAGGCCGTTTGCTTTCCCGTGATTTACATCTGACGGATTATGAAATACCCGGCGAATCGGCATGGGCGGGTAAGACGTTGGCGGAGTTGAACTTCGGTAAACGCTATGGAGTGCATGTGGTTTCTATTCTTCGCGGGCGTAAGCGGATAAATATTCCCGGAGCTTCGGTACGTCTTTTCCCTCTGGATAAGATACAGGTTATAGCTACCGATGAGGAGTTGAATGTATTTGGCGAAGAGATGGATAGACTTTCAACGGTAGCTACGGACGTTGTGGAAAAAAGCGAGATGATATTACGTCAGTTGCGCATCGACGCTAATTCTCCTTTTCTGGGTAAAACATTGAAAGACGCGGGCATACGTGAAAAGTACCACTGTCTGATTGTAGGTGTGGAGCGGGGAGAGGAGACTTTGCACGCCCCCGACGTGCACGAGCCTTTTGTAGCAGGGGATGTAGTGTGGATTGTAGGCGAAAATGTTGATGTGTATAAATTAGTCGGCGAAAATGATGAAAATGTAGACCTGTAATATTAAGAGAACGATTATCTTTGTCCTGTAAATATAAACTAAAAAAAGTATATCATGAAAAGCGATCCGAAAGAATGTCTGTATTGCCAGAATAATGAAACGTTGCATAATCTGATGATTGAGATTGCGCAGCTTAGTGTATCACGTGTTTTCCTCTTTAAGGAACAAACTTATCGTGGGCGTTGCCTCGTGGCTTATAAAGACCATGTTAACGATTTGAATGAGTTGAGCGATGAGGAACGTAATGCTTTTATGGCTGATGTAGCCCGTGTAACTCGTGCCATGCAGAAAGCGTTTAATCCGGAGAAGATTAATTACGGTGCATACTCGGACAAATTGTCTCATCTCCACTTCCATTTGGCACCGAAATATGTAGACGGTCCCGATTATGGCGGTACTTTCCAAATGAATCCGGGAAAAGTGTATCTGACGGATGCCGAATATCAGGAGTTGATTGAGGCGGTGAGAAGTAAACTTTAAAAAAATAATGAAGTATAAGGTATAAACTTGCGATGAATCTGATTTATGAATTACGAATGGGTATGTAATATCACGGCGCAGCCGTTTATACCTTATACTTCATTTTATACTTCATATTTTATTTAAAATCTTGTCCATTACCCAGTTTGTCAGTGTTGCGCTTTCGCCATCGCAACTACAGATTGATTTGCCAAGCAGATGGTCTACAACAGCTTGAATAAGTGGTTGCTGCACGTAAACAGGGTTCTCAACCGGGATTTCTTCTCTTCCTCTTTCGGTATGTAAAGCTATGGGATCATAGGTAAATACGGAGAAACATATCATTCCTTTGTCTCCGATAATCTCGATACGGTCTTCTCGTGCCGATTCGTGGGCAACGAAGCACCACGAGCCGCTACCCACCAGTCCGCTGTCAAATTGGAAACAAGCGCTGAGGGTGTCTTCGGCGGGATATAGTCCGCCGCGATTACTTTTGTATCCGTTGGCTTCAAGGATGTAGCCGAACATATCTTGCAGTATATCTATCTGGTGCGGAGCTAAATCATAAAAATAACCGCCGCCGGCAATATCCGGTTGTACGCGCCACGGCAGATTCTCCTTATTATAGTCCAGGTCGCGGGGCGGCTGTGCAAAGCGGATTTGTATGTTGATGATATTTCCTATTGCGCCTTCTTCCACCAATGACTTCACTTTCAGGAAGTAAGGGAGATAACGGCGGTAATAAGCTACAAAACAGGGTATGCCGGTTTCCTTGGAGATGCGGTTGATGCGGCAACACTCTTCATAGGTCACTGCCATAGGCTTTTCTATGTATACGGGCTTGCCGGCCTTCATGGACATGATGGCATACGTAGCGTGAGAAGAGGGTGGGGTAGCGATGTATACGGCATTTACCTCCTCGTCATTAATCAACTCCTGCGCGTCGTTGTACCATTTGGCAATACCTCTCTCTTTGGCGTAAGTTTTGGCTTTGGAAATATCCCGGCTCATTACGGCCACTACTTCGGAGTGCTCAATCTTCTGAAAAGCAGGTCCGCTTTTGTATTTGGTTACTTCTCCGCAGCCAATAAATCCCCATTTTATTATTTTCTCGCTCATACACTTATAATATTATTCTTCAAAGTCGAAATCAAAATCAAAGTCATCCATAAATTCCGGCGCGGTGAAATCTTCCAGTTCGCGGCGATCCTTTTTGGTGGGGCGTCCTGTTCCTTTGGCGCGGTTGATAAAGCCGCTGACCTTACTCATTTCCAATAATTCGTATTGGTCGGGAGTGGTTACGTTTTCCATCATTTCGGGAACGAGCTTGGCGCCTACACGCTTTTCAATGGATTGTAATACTTTAAAGGAATAGGTAACCGGCGGCTTGCGTACTTGTATTACATCTCCCGGCTTTACCATACGGGCTGCCTTTTGCAAGCGCGCCGTTAATGCTGATACGTCCTTTCTTGCAGGCTTCGGCCGCAATAGTACGTGTTTTGAATATGCGTACGGCCCACATCCATTTGTCTATTCTTGCTTCGCTCATTTTTTATTAAACTGATTCATTGTAATGTCGATGCCGGTAAGGCAGAAACTTTTGATGATTTCGCCGGCTGTTTTCAGGCGTTCGTCCATTGTTTTCCAATCCTCGTCCGTGAAATGTCCCAATACGAAGTCTATCTGTCCGCCACGGGGAAAATCGTTACCGATGCCAAAGCGCAGGCGGGCGTAGTTTTGAGTTCCCAGTGTTGCTGCGATATGCTTCAGACCATTATGTCCCGCATCGCTTCCCTTTCCTTTCAGCCGTAGAGTTCCAAAAGGCAACGCCAAATCGTCTACTACTATTAATACGTTTTCCAATGGAATGTTTTCTTTTTGCATCCAGTAACGTACGGCGTTTCCGCTCAGGTTCATAAAGGTGGACGGTTTCAGTAATACCAGTTGCCGTCCTTTGACGGATATTGTAGCCGTGAAACCGTAACGTCCGTCGTTAAAGGTCGCTCCGGCTGTTTTGGCTAAAGCATCTACTGCCATGAAACCTATGTTATGGCGGGTTTCGTGGTATTCGGGGCCGATATTACCTAATCCGACAATTAGATATTTCATTCTTTCTATTCTTACTTTGATGATAATTTAGATAAAAGAGGAACGCGGATTATCGCAGCTGTCCGCGGATATGAAATCTGCGTCGTCTGCGTTAATCCGCGTTCCGGAATATCTTGTTTTCTTGCTAAGAAAGCGTTGATTAGTTGTTGGCAGCAGCTGCCGCAGCACCTCTTGCAGCACGAGTCAGCTTAACAGCGCATACAACGGCTTCTTTAGCATTCAACAGTTCCAGACCTTCGTAGCTCAACTCGCCTACTTTCACTGTCTTACCCAATCCCAGGTGAGATACGTTGATAATCAGTTTTTCAGGGATAGCGTTGTACAAGGCTTTCACTTTCAGTTTACGCATTTGCAGAGTCAGCTTACCACCGGCTTTCACACCTTCTGCCAGACCTTCCATCTGTACGGGAACTTCCATAACGATAGGTTTAGCTTCGTCAATCTGATAGAAGTCAACGTGCAGAATAGTATCTTTTACCGGGTGGAATTGGATATCTTTCAAGATAGCGTTTACTTTCTTGCCATCGATGATCAAGTCAACCACGTAGATGTGCGGAGTGTAAACCAAGTTGCGCAGACCTTCTGCCGGTACGGTGAAATGAACGTTTTCGCCCGCTCCGTAGAGTACGCAAGGTACGCCGTTGTCTTTACGAATAGCTTTCAAAGCTCTTGCTTGTTCCGAAGAACGTTCTGCAATAGTTCTTGCAGTTCCTTTTACTTCAATAGATCTCATTTTCTTAAAATTTTTGTGTTACTCTAAATTAAGTAGATTATTGCTTAATTCACCATCACACGATGTGGTTCACCACACGATGTTGCAAAAAAGCGGTGCAAAAGTACAGCTTCTTTTTGAATTATCAAAAGGTTGCCCTTTAAAAATCAATATCTATTTTAATTTCTCCGTCAAGCTGGGACTCTTTTTCCTCCTGTTCTGCAGCCGGCTGTTCATTGGCCGGCAACTCTTCATTGTCGTTGTGACGCGCATAACACCCTTGCTGCTCCTGGATAAAGCCAATAGCTTGTTGCAGGCCGTTCATGAATTTCTCGAAATCTTCTTTGTACAAAAAGATTTTATGTTTCTCAAAACTTACTTGAGAATCATCGCCTTCACCCATTACCACTTTTTTGCTTTCGGTGATGGCAAGGAACATTTCATCCTTTCTGTTTTTCTTAACGTCTAAATAGTAGATGCGCTTACCTGCTTTAATGGATTGGGAGAATACTATCTCTTTATCGTTCACGTCCAGCCCACTTTTCTTTTTAAAGTCTTCCATATTTTAGCTATCTTGTTGTAATCGGGTTCAAAATTGACGATTTTTTTTAAACTGTCAAAAGAAAAAGCCCGGATAATGATTATCTGCATTAAAAAATGTGATTTATTTATGTAAACTCATTAAAAATATCTACTTTTGCCCCTCGTTAAAACACCAGTATTTACTTTAGTTATGATAAACAGAGTTCTTATTCGTCTTAAGATTATACAAATTGTATATGCTTATTATCAGAATGGCAGCGAAAAATTTAGATGCCGCGGAAAAAGAGTTGTTCTTTAGCCTTTCCAAAGCCTATGACCTCTACAACTACCTGCTTATGTTGATGATAGCCCTGACGAACTACGCACAAAAGCGCATTGATGCGGCAAAAGCAAAATTGGCTCCCACGGCCGACGAGTTGTATCCGAACATGAAGTTCGTAGAAAACAAATTCATTTCCCAGTTGGAAGTAAACAGCCAGTTGATGGATTTTATCTCCAATCAGAAACGTACTTGGGCGAATGATGAAGATTTTGTCAAAGGATTATTCGAAAAGATTGTAGCTTCCGATATATATAAGGAATATATGGCTTCTTCTGAAAATACGTACGAGGACGATCGCGAATTGTGGAGAAAGCTTTATAAGACCTTTATTTTCAATAATGAGGAACTCGATGTTTTGCTCGAAGATCAAAGTCTTTACTGGAATGATGATAAAGAAATTGTTGATACATTCGTTCTGAAAACAATCAAACGTTTTGATGAGAAGAATGGTGCGAATCAGGCTTTGCTTCCCGAATTTAAGGATGATGAAGACCAGGAGTTCGCCCGTCGCCTGTTCCGTCGCACTATTTTGAATTGCGACTATTACCGCCATCTTATCAGTGAAAATACGCGCAACTGGGATTTGGATCGCGTAGCTTTCATGGACGTGGTTATCATGCAGTGCGCATTGGCGGAAATATTGAGTTTCCCGAACATTCCCGTTAGTGTTTCGTTAAATGAGTATGTAGACATTGCCAAAGTATACAGTACTACTAAGAGCGGTAGTTTTGTCAATGGAACCTTAGACGGAATAGTTAAGGAATTGAAAAAAGAAGGGAAGTTATCGAAAAACTGATACCTTTGTTGAATAATAAAAACTAAAACGGAATATTTATGAATTTAATGACTGTATTCTTCCTGCAAGCTCCTGCTGCAGGCCCGGACGGAAGCATGATGTGGATTTTACTGATAGCTATGTTTGTTATCATGTATTTCTTTATGATTCGCCCGCAAAATAAAAAACAAAAAGAAATCGCGAACTTTCGTAAATCACTGCAAGTGAACCAAAAGGTTATTACTGCCGGCGGTATTCACGGTATCATCAAGGAAATTAACGATAATGACGTAGTACTTGAGATTGCTTCTAACGTTAAAATCCATATTGACAAGAATTCTATTTTTGCCGCAGCTGCTGATGCAAACAGCAGTCAGGCTTCTAAATAAATAGATGTGAGCCTATGTTTGAGCGTAGGAACATAAAACGTATTTATTTAAATATAACCGGAAAAACAAAGGACTTTCTGCTCAGTGATAAGAGCAGAGAGTTCTTTGTTTTTTTATTTTTCTTCTTTATAGCCGGTGGTTTTTGGTTGTTGCAGACATTGAACAATGATTACGAAGCGGAGTTTTCCATTCCGGTGCGTCTGCGTGGCGTACCCAATAATACGATGATTACTTCGGAACCGGCTTCCGAACTTCGTATTAAAGTAAAAGATAAGGGAACCGTTCTACTTAATTACATGTTGGGAAAGAGTTTCTATCCGGTTACGCTCGATTTCTCCGATTATAAAGGTACGGATAATCATGTACGCGTTTATGCCTCTCAATTTGAAAAGAAGATACTAAGTCAGTTGAATGTTTCTACGCGTCTGCTTTCCATGAAGCCGGATACATTGGAGTATATTTATGCAACGGGGATGTCAAAGTTGGTACCTGTCAAATTATCGGGAACGGTCAGCGCCGGTCGCCAGTATTATTTATCGGATACGGTGTTTAAACCGGATTCGGTTTTGGCATATGCGCCGGAAGGAGTATTGGATACGATAACCGCTGCCTATACGCAACAGGTTAAGCTGGAGAATATCTCCGATACATTACGGCAGCAAGTGTCCTTGCTTACCTTGCGGGGAGTGAAGTTTGTACCCGCTTCTATTGAAATGATGCTTCCTGTGGATATTTATACGGAAAAAACGGTGGAAGTGCCGCTGCATGGTGTAAATTTCCCTGCGGATAAAGTGTTGCGCGCTTTCCCGTCTAAGGTTCAAGTGACTTTTCAGGTAGGCCTCAGTCGCTTTCGTCAAATAACCGCAGATGATTTTCATATCAATGTCTCCTATGAGGAGCTGCTACGTTTGGGCTCGGACAAATATACTGTAAAGTTGAAGAATGTTCCGGAAGGAGTGAATCAGGTGCGCTTTAATCCGGAACAGGTCGATTTTCTCATAGAGCAAATTTCCCCTTCATTATGACCGTCAGGATAGGTATAACCGGTGGTATTGGCAGCGGTAAAAGTGTTGTATCCCGATTGCTGGAAGTGATGGGGATACCTGTCTATATCTCCGATATGGAAACCAAACAACTTATGGTGGCGGATAATCGTATCCGCGGCGAGTTGATTGCTTTGTTGGGTGAGGAGGTATATGCCGGTGGAATATTGAATAAAACTTTGCTTGCTTCTTACCTTTTCGGCAGCCCCGAACATGCCCGGCAAGTTAACGGCATTGTTCATCCGCGTGTAAAAGAGGATTTCAGGCAGTGGGTCCGGCAGCATGCAGGGTGTTCGATGGCGGGTATCGAGTCCGCTATTTTGATAGAAGCGGGGTTTGCAGGTGAGGTAGATGCGGTCGTTATGGTATATGCCCCCGAAGAAGTGCGTGTACAACGTGCCATGAAACGGGATGCTTCCTCGCGTGAACTGATAGAAAGGCGCATCCGTAGCCAGATGAGCGATGAAGAAAAACGTATGCGGGCGGATTTTGTGATAGTGAATGATGGTGAAACACCGTTAATTCCGCAGGTTTTAGCTTTAATCACTTTCCTGTCTCAAAATAATACCTATCTTTGCCCACCGAAAAAATAACTACTAATTACAAAAACAGAATATACTATGTTGAAGACTATTTTGTCTATTTCCGGTAAGCCGGGATTGTATAAGCTCATTTCTCAGGGAAAGAATATGTTGATTGTCGAGTCGTTGGTTGATAAGAAACGTTTTCCGGCTTACGGCAATGAAAAGATTATCTCTTTAGGCGATATTGCCATGTATACGGATGCAGAGGAAGTGCCTTTGAAAGACGTACTTCTTTCAATGAAGAAAAAAGAGAACGGCGCCGCTGTGGCGTTGGATGTGAAAAAGGCTTCCGTGAAAGAACTTCAGGCTTATTTGGCGGAAGTGTTGCCTAACTTTGACCGCGACCGCGTATATGTATCGGATATTAAAAAACTGATTTCCTGGTATAACCTGCTGGTGGCAAGTGGCATGACCGACTTTGAAGAAGCATCTGAAGCTGCTGCCGAAGAGACTAAAGAGGCAACCGCAGAATAATTATACTCCATTTTGAGGTTTAAAAAAGAAAGGTGTATGAGAGGCCGCTTCTCATACACCTTTCTTTTTAAGTCCGATTGGCTGTCAGTTTCTGAACACCAATCCGTCTTTCGTCCTATCGGCATCCACCGTAATCGGTTTGCTGCGGTCAACCTCTTGCGACAACAGCTTCTTGGACAAGTCGTTCAGTAAATAATGCTGGATAGCACGTTTCACCGGACGGGCGCCGAATTCAGGATCGTATCCCGCATTGGCAAGGAAGTCTATGGCGGCATCGGTCAATACCAGTTCCACACCGTTTGCGGACAACATTTTTTGTACACTCTTGATTTGGAGTACAACAATCTGTTTGATTTCCTTTTCTGTCAACGGCAAGAACATGATTGTCTCGTCGATACGGTTCAGAAACTCCGGACGAATCGTCTTTTTCAGCATATTCATCACTTCTTTCTTGGTTTCTTCTACAATCTCTTCCTTGTTGGAGCCGTTCAGTTTCTCCATCTGGCTTTGAATGTATCCGCTACCCATATTGGAGGTCATGATGATAATGGTATTCTTGAAGTTTACGGTACGTCCCTTATTATCCGTCAAACGCCCGTCGTCCAGTACCTGCAACAGGATGTTGAATACATCCGGGTGTGCTTTCTCGATTTCATCGAACAGTACGACGGAGTAGGGCTTACGGCGTACGGCTTCCGTCAGCTGACCGCCTTCATCGTATCCTACATATCCCGGAGGCGCTCCTACCAGACGGGAAACACTGTGCTTCTCCTGATATTCACTCATGTCGATACGCGTCATCATCGTTTCATCGTCAAACAGGAACTCGGCGAGTGCCTTGGCAAGTTCCGTCTTACCTACGCCGGTCGTACCGAGAAAGAGGAACGAGCCGATAGGGCGTTTCGGATCCTGCAATCCTGCACGGCTGCGACGCACGGCATCGGCTACCGCCTCAATGGCTTCATCCTGACCTATTACGCGTTGATGCAGTTCGTCTTCCAGATGCAGCAGTTTGTCCTTTTCACTTTGCAGCATCTTGCTTACCGGTATGCCCGTCCAGCGGGAAACCACATCGGCGATGTCCTCGGCATCGACTTCTTCTTTAATCATTGCCTTGTCACCCTGCATCTCGTGCAGTTTCTGCTGCGTTTCTTCAATTTCCTGATTCAACGCTTGCAGTTTGCCGTAACGTATTTCGGCAACCTTTCCGTAATCGCCTTCACGTTCCGCCTTGTCGGCCTCAAACTTCAAATTCTCTATTTCGACCTTGTTCTGTTGAATCTTGTTGACCAGCGTCTTTTCGCTTTGCCACTTCGCCTTGTACGACTTTTCCTGCTCTTTCAGTTCGGCAAGTTCCTTACCGATTTGCTCGAGTTTGGGTTGGTCGTTTTCACGTTTAATGGCTTCCCGCTCAATCTCCAGTTGTTTGATTTTACGTGAAATCTCATCCAGTTCTTCCGGTACGGAGTCTACTTCCATACGGAGCTTGGCGGCTGCTTCATCCATTAGGTCGATAGCCTTATCCGGTAAGAAACGGTCGGTGATGTAACGGTTGCTCAGCTCTACGGCGGCAATGATGGCGTCATCTTTAATCCGTACGTGGTGGTGATTTTCATAACGCTCTTTCAGACCGCGGAGAATGGAAATTGTACTCAACGTATCCGGTTCGTTCACCATGACGATTTGGAAACGGCGCTCCAAAGCCTTGTCCTTTTCAAAATACTTTTGATACTCGTCAAGAGTGGTAGCGCCGATGCTTCTCAGTTCGCCACGTGCCAGGGCGGGCTTCAGGATATTGGCGGCATCCATCGCTCCCTCGCCTTTGCCGGCGCCTACCAGTGTGTGGATTTCATCGATAAACAGAATAATATCTCCTTCCGACTTCTTCACTTCATTGATAACGGCCTTCAAACGTTCCTCGAATTCACCCTTATATTTGGCTCCTGCAACCAGTGCGCCCATATCCAGTGAATAAACCTGTTTGTTTTTCAGGTTTTCGGGTACGTCACCTCTTAGAATACGGTGTGCAAGCCCCTCTACAATCGCTGTTTTACCGGTACCCGGTTCACCTATTAATATAGGGTTGTTCTTGGTGCGGCGACTCAGGATTTGCAATACCCGGCGGATTTCTTCATCACGGCCGATTACAGGATCCAGCTTGCCGCTTCGTGCCGCTTCGTTCAAATTGATGGCATACTTCTCTAATGACTGATACGTATCTTCGCTGGATTGCGAAGTAACCTTTTCACCTTTCCGCAATTCATTGATTGCATTACGCAATTCTTTTTCCGTCATCCCGGCATCCTTGAGGATAGTGGAGGCGGTACTTTTTACGTTCAGTAAAGCCAGCAGAATCGGTTCCAGCGAAACGAATTCATCACCCATTTCTTTGGAATACTGGGTGGCTTTTTGAAACACTTCATTAGTTTCACGGCTCAGATAAGGCTCTCCACCCGATACTTTCGGCAGTGAGTCGATCTGCTTGTCCAGTACGAGCGCGATTTGTTGCCCGTTCATGCCCAACTTTTGGAAGATGAAGTTGGTGACATTTTCACCTACCTTCATCACGCTCTGAAGCAAGTGTACGGGTTCGATGGCTTGTTGCCCCCGTGCCTGCGTCAGGTTTACGGCCTCTTGTACGGCTTCCTGCGCTTTGATGGTAAAATTGTTAAAGTTCATATCTTGTTCTCCTTTCTATTTTTATCAGATTCATAACACCTCAAAGGGCGCAAAAGATTTGCCAGCTGCAGAAATGAGACAAAATTTCAGTTAATAGAAGAAAATGAATGTCAAAATGGCTGATTTGCGACAAATGGCTTTTATCTGAGAAACTTTTTGTACCTTTACTCCCTCAATAAATATGCGATTATGGAAAATGCCCGAATAAAACTTTCCGAAACGGTAATGGTGATAGACGTTGCCTATCTGAACTTTGTTATAAATGATTTGAAGAAGTATTTTGAACCCCTGTTGGGACGTTCTTTACAGACGGTGGATTTGGCGCTCTTTACCATGTATCTGGCTATGGATGCCGGAGTAAAAGGAAGTGATAACGATGTGCAGATACTGCTGGTGTATGATGAACAGTCCGGAAAATTGGAGCATTGCCTGCCGTCCGACCTGAAAAGCGAATTGGACGGAGTGGCCTTCAAAGCCTCTTTGGGTGAATTTAGTTTTATGGCTGTGCCTTCAGAGGGTTTTGTGTCCCGCGGAGACTTATATCTTGATTTGTTGCAGATAGTCTTAAATTCCGCCGAGGTGAAGAAACTGGTTGCAGTTCCTTTTAATGAGGAGTATGGCAAAGAGGTGGAAGATGTATTGAAGGAATTTACGGCAGAAGGCTCCGGGTGCAAAGAGAATGCAAAAGATATTGTTTATTTCCGTATGGAAGAGCCTGAGGCTCCGGCGGTATGTCATTGGGAAATGTTGGGATATCCGCTGATGTCGGTATTGGGTATCAGAAGCGAAGATTTGCAGAATAATTAATCATACTAATTCATTGTGCCGTGAGTGATTTTCGTTTAAAAGTGTTCCAGTCTGTCGCGAAGAACCTGAGTTTTACGAAAGCTTCGCAAGAATTGTTTGTCAGCCAGCCTGCCATAACCAAGCATATACAAGAGTTGGAGGCTGCTTATCAGACGCGTTTGTTTGACCGTCAGGGTAGCAGAATCTCATTAACGGATTCGGGTAAGTTGCTCTTGGAACATTGCGAACGGATTCTGGAAGATTACAAACGGTTGGAATACGAAATGCACTTGTTGCATAATGAATATACAGGCGGTTTGAAGCTGGGCGCCAGTACCACCATTGCCCAATATGTGTTACCGCCTTTGCTTGCCAGTTTCATCGGTAAGTTTCCACAAGTTAATTTATCGTTGCTGAACGGTAATTCCAGAGAGATAGAAGCCGCTTTGCAGGAGCATCGCATTGATTTGGGTTTTGTCGAAGGGGTATTCCGATTGCCTAACATTAAATATACCACTTTTCTGGAAGACGAACTGGTAGCGGTGGTTCGTACGGGCAGTAGACTTACGGTGGGAGAGGAGATAACCCCGAAGAGCTGTTGCATCTGCCTCTGGTGCTTCGCGAAAGAGGTTCGGGAACATTGGATGTTTTTGAGCGTGCCTTGCAGCAACATAATATAAAGTTATCCTCTTTACAGGTTTTGATGTATTTGGGAAGTACGGAAAGCATCAAGCTCTTTTTGGAGCACACGGATTGTCTGGGCATTGTCTCTATTCGTTCCATTACACGTGAATTGTATTCAGGACAGTTGCGTGTCGTTGAAATTAAGGGAATGCCTATGTTGCGCGATTTTTAGCTTTGCACAACCTCAGGGACAAGAAAGCGGTTTGGCGCAAGTATTCATGCAGTTTGCCATGCACAATAACAATAAGTTATAGTATATAAGTAGAAACATAATTGGCGATGATTGGGAAAAGAAGCCTACCTTTGCGGCCGAAAAACAAATTAATAAAAATAAAAAAGTATGGCTTCAACTCGAGCATTGGCGAAAAGCATTAATATGCCTTTCTTGCAGAACAACAACAAAATTATTTACGTTTCACTTCTTATCATTCTTTCTGTCTTTTTATTTCTCGATTATATTCCGGGAATGCACGCTTATGCTGCATGGGTTACTCCGCCGGTAGCTTTATTTCTTGGTTTGGCATTTGCCTTGCTTTGCGGGCAGGCGCATCCTAAGTTTAATAAAAAGACATCCAAATATCTGTTGCAGTATTCTGTGGTAGGTTTGGGATTCGGCATGAATTTGCAGGCGTCACTTGCTTCCGGTAAGGAGGGCATGGAATTTACGATTATCTCTGTGGTAGGCACATTGCTTATCGGTTGGGTTATCGGTCGTAAGTTCCTGAAGGTAGACCGGGACACTTCTTATCTGATTAGCTCCGGTACGGCTATTTGCGGTGGTAGCGCTATCGCGGCGGTAGGCCCTGTATTGAAAGCAAAAGATAGTGAGATGTCCGTGGCTTTGGGTACGATTTTTATATTGAATGCGATAGCATTGTTTATATTTCCGATGATAGGTCATGCGCTGAATATGAGTCAGCATGAATTTGGTACGTGGGCTGCCATTGCCATCCATGATACAAGTTCGGTGGTTGGTGCGGGTGCTGCTTATGGCGAAGAAGCGCTAAGAGTTGCCACCACTATCAAGCTGACCCGTGCGCTTTGGATTATCCCGTTGGCAATCGCCACTTCGTTTATCTTTAAGAGTAAGGGACAGAAAATCAGTATCCCCTGGTTTATCTTCTTCTTCGTTCTGGCAATGGTTGTCAACACCTATGTGTTGAATCTTTCCGAAACGGGCGCTTTGATCGGTGCAGGAATCAATAGCATTGCACGTAAGACATTGACGATTACCTTATTCTTTATCGGAGCTTCCCTTTCCCGCGATGTATTGAAAGCGGTGGGCATCAAACCGCTGGTGCAGGGTATACTGCTTTGGGTGGTTATCAGTTGCAGCACGCTGGCCTATATCTATTGGTTTTGATATAAGGCTGTAACGGTTTGTGGAGACAAGACGGTATATTCGTTTTGTATTCCCTGAATATTTTCATCGGTCGCATATATAAATACACATCTCGTTATTACCGGGGTGTGTATTTCTTTTATGCACCCTGCCCAACAACGCCGAACCGAAGCCACCGGAACGTAAGTAATAAAACCTTGTCGTTCCAGCTTCTTTTTAATACTCAGTTCGGCGTGCGGACCAGTTAATACGATATACCACGAATGCGGTTTACCCAAGTGAGTGATAATATGTTGAAAAGTCATAGTTAGTTAGCTTTTGTTACTGTAAAACTGAATGCATGAAAAAATTGCGGCCTGTTTCCGATTGTTATCGGAAGAACGATTGTGACGGAAGTTCTTCCGCCTTTTCTAATATTTCTTTTATTGTATATTTTGTTAATCCCTTTTGGAGTAATCAGGTTGGATGCGGTGATTGTACGGTTTATTCCATGATTGCTTTGAATGCTTTCCGTAGGAACTTTGTCGGTTGTAAAAGGAAAGAGACTGACGCCTGAGGCTTTCCCATTGACGATGAAACCGGCTTTTTCCCAGTTCAGCCATACTACTTCATCAGTATTGTTTTTGATAATTACTTTCCATGCACTGCTGTTCGGGATGAACTGATAAAACACATTATCTTTGATATATTCCAATTTATCTTGATGATTTTCATACGATTTAAATGAGATACGGCAATTTTCATTATCGATATATTGCGCATGCGATAATGTGGGAAACAAAAGTGACAATAAAATAATGAGATGATGTTCCCGTTTGTATTTCCGGTAGTCAAAGTAAGTCCATATAAGGATAGCCAGTATACAGATAGGAATTGCAATGAGAATATAAACTGTCAATGTCATAGCATTATATGTATTATCTTTTTATTCGTATGAATACGTGGCAAAAATATCATAAATTAATTGATAAAACAAATAAATTATGGGATAATTCGAACTTATATACAGATAAATTATTGTTCAAGTAGTTTTCGTGTGGCTAATTAATTCGTATCTTCATAGAAATGGAAAAGAGTAATATATATATTGGCGAGATTATCAGGAATGTCATGGCTGATAATCAGGTTACTAAGGCTGAACTAGCAAGAAGACTGGGTGTTAGGCCTCAAAGTGTCGATTATATGTTGACACGGAAAAGTATTGATACAGATACGTTGTACAATGTTTCAAGGGCATTGAATTATGATTTTGCCATGCTATACTCTTTGCGTGAAGGACAGACAAATTGTGATGTGAAAGAATCCGTATATAATGTTGCTACCGCTAAAATACTGGTGGAGTTGGAATTGAAACCGGAAGACTTGGCGAGGTTGAATTTGAAAAAAAGAATCTCCGATGTGTTGAAATGATTCATGGATATATATTTATAAATTTGTCTCAAAAGAATTTATTGGTTTTGATATAAGGTTGTAACGGTTTGCGGAGACAGGACGGCATATTCCTTTTGCATCTCTTGCATTTCTTCGTTGGTTGCATATACAAATACACATCTTGCTATTGCCGGGATGTGTATTTCTTTTATACGTCCGTCCCAAGTGCGCCGAACCGAAGTCGCCGGAACATAAGTGATAAATCCTTGCCGTTCCAGTTTCTTTTGGGTACTGAGTTCGGCGTGCGGGGCGGTCAGTACGATATACCACAAATGCGGTTTATTCAAATGGTTGATAATATATTGGAAAGTCATGGTTAGTTAGCTGTTACAACAAAGTTGAATATATGGAAAAACTGCGGTTGATTGCCGATACCGATTGGTAAAACGATATTGACGGAAGTCCGTCCGCCTCTCTTCAGATTTCGTTTACTGTATATTTTATTGACTTTTTTCCCTTTTATTAAGTTGGATGCAGTGACAGTCCGGGTTATTTCGGATTTTTCTTTGATAACATCCGTAGGGGTGCTATCGGCTGTAACAGGGTAGAAACCGACACCGGACGCTTTTCCATTAATGATAAAGCTGGCTTTTTCCCAGTTTATCCGTATATCCTTATTAGTATTGTTTTTGATGGTTATTTTCCACGCATTGCTTTCCGGGGTGAAACGGTAAATTATGCCGTCTTGGGTATATTCCAGTTTACCTGGCTGGTTTGCATACGATGAAAATGAGATTTTGCACTGTGCTTTGTCCGTATATTGTGCATACGACAATATCGGATAAAAAAGAAGTATCAGGAGTATAAAATGATTCTTGCGTTTATATTTCCAATAATCGAAACACAGCCATAGAATGATAGCCAGCAGACATACCGGTATCGCAATAAGAATGTACGTTATTAATGCCATACACTATTTATTATTTTTGTTTGTTGCAGTGGCAAAAATATTATAAAATAATTGATAAAACAACAATATCGTAAAAACAAATATACAAATTACTGTTAACGCGAAGTATATAAGACAATTGACTGAAGATGATTGGTTACGGATTATACGTTTCCGGCTTTTATACTGCCTATCTTTGTAAATGTATGATTTCTGCTAATTCCTGAACATTTTATTCTTTGCTCTATTATCATTTCGTGTATTTTTGCATCCGTAAAAGAGGTGACAGCCACCTGAAATTAACCTAATTCGATATAAATAGCGTATGAAACTTATTCTGCTTTCTCTTGCGTTCCTTTGTACGTTCCCTTTGGGGGCGCAGCAAGTCATTGGCTTTGAAGACCGGGTTCCCGAGGGTTTTACCTCTCCCGACAGGAAATCCCTTTCTTTATCAAACCGTTATTATAAAGAAGGTAAGAAAAGTCTTGAATGGAATTTCGGTCCCGGCTCGGTAATGAACGTTGCGTTGGACGCTCCGCTGGCTTTGAACAATAAGACAGAGGCCACACATGGTATCACGCTGTGGATTTACAACGAGAAGTCACAGCCGGATTCATTACGCTTTGAGTTTCTCGATGCCGAGGGCAAAGTGTCCTATTGGTTTACGTATCGGTTGCAATCGCCCGGATGGCGTGCCTGTTGGATTGGATTCAAGAGCATGTGCGGCGATAAGGCGGACAAGTCAATCACCTCTTACCGTATAGTGGCTCCCAACCGTAAAGGCCGGGTGTTCTTCGACCGCTGGAAATTCCCGGAAAAGGCGATGAACCTGCGTACTACCCCCGATATGCAGATAGATTACAACAGCCTTGCCGTAGGGCGCGACCTTTGGCACTGGTGCCGCGTATGGGAGTGGGAGCAGTACGAATATGACATTCCCCGTCCGGCCAAGCTTACGGAACAACAACGCCGGGACCTTAAAACGATAGAAGAACGCCTGAATGAGGCTCTGACACCGCCGGCCGCTTCTGCCGTGACTGCCGCAGTGAAAAAAGCCGTGGCTACTTATGCAAAGGCCGATATCTATCCGTCGGGTTCGGGCTTTACGGGTGCGCCTTTACTGGCTCCCGACGAGCTGCATCGTGATAAAGGCGAACTTTCTTGGAATGACCTTGAAGCCATGCTTGCCGGATTTGCCTACGATGCTTATTGTAACAAGTCCTATGAGGCTGAAAGCAATTACTTTGCCGTATGGGAGTATGCGATAGACCAGGGTTTTGCCTATGGCAGCGGTATGGGTACCAACCATCACTACGGCTACCAGATACGTAAGGTATATACCACGGCTTGGTTGATGCGTAAAGCCATTCTGAAGTCTTCACGCCGCGACGACATTCTCAAAACACTGCTTTTTTTGGTCTGCCCTGCAGGAGACGAGGCTCCCTTGCGCCGAGATACGCGATGAAATGCTCGACTCTTGGAACACCTTGTTGCAGCCCAAGCTGATTGCTGCCATGATGATTCCCGATGAATGCGGACGTGTACAGGCTTTGCGCGGTTTGTCCCGCTGGGTGTCCGGTTCGGTAAATTGTACGCCGGGTACGATTGGCGGTATCAAAGTGGACGGTACGACTTTTCATCATGGCGGTTTCTATCCTGCTTATACTACCGGGGCACTTGCTACGGTGAGCGATTATATTGCCATGACCGGTGGAACGGAATTCGTACCTTCGCTCGAAGCCCGTCGTCTTTTGGCGGGCGCCTTTACCGCCATGCGCAATTATTCCAATCTTACAGAGTGGAGTACCGGGCTTGGCGGACGCCATCCTTTCGGCGGCAAAATGGGTGGGGCGGACATCAAAGCGTTTGCGCA
>ENA-OQAB01000457-OQAB01000457.1-human-gut-metagenome-genome-assembly--contig:-NODE-457-length-22503-cov-3.765955_pt1 | contig 22503 bp, 22 predicted proteins | sample MGYA00242490_ERZ504517 | MGnify/ENA primary metagenome ERZ504517 (study PRJEB26092, sample SAMD00036298) | human gut metagenome | host: Homo sapiens | study: EMG produced TPA metagenomics assembly of...
GAAATTGTATCGTTATCTCAAAGATCCCATTACACGGACACTTATGGTTCGAGTAAGCATGCTTCGTTCCTCCCGCGATCAACACCAAATCCAGATCATCGATTTCCTCGACCGAATCGCCAACTATCCGAATAGCGCCAGCGGCATTCTCCAGATAGTTCAACTCAAACTCCATGTGTACATGTAACGGAAAATTAAACCCCGATTTCGGGCGTTGCATGACCAAGAAGCAATCTTCTGATGAAACGGGGTAGTTTCCTCAATACGTCTACTTTCCCCATACACACAAAGCTTTTTTATTCGAGTATCAACGTACTGATTACCGGGCAATGGTCGGATGGGAACAGGTTATTCAACGTTTCAGTCAATACACCATGACGCAATACCTTGATATTCCCTTTCACGAAGATATAATCAATCCATTCACGCTTGTCGTAAGGGATCTTTCCAAAATCATGGAATGTCCATTCCGGGCCGTAAATAAACCCTGCGATCGTGCGGGAATGAGTCAAATGACGAGGATCACTCGGATTAGTCAATACTTGTATCGGCTCATCAGAAGGCACGGCATTGAAATCGCCAGTCACGATTATAGGCAAATTCTCGGATAATTTCTTCGCTTGCTCCAGCACCAATGAAGCTCCTTCATGACGAGCCACTTTCCCCATATGATCCAAGTGCGTATTCAAGAAGAAGAATTTCTTTCCCGTATTCTTATCTTTCAAGATCGCCCAAGTAGCTACGCGCTCGCATGCGGCGTCCCAACCTTTCTTACCAATGGCATTTATATCTTCGGCTAACCAGAAATTACCGCTTTTCTCAACGGAGAAACGATCCTTACGATAGAAAATCGGAGCGTACTCCCCTTTCGTCTTGCCATCCTCACGACCAACACCCACATAAGCGTATTCCGGTAAACGATTAAGCAAATCATTCAGCTGATTATTCAAGACCTCTTGCGCACCGAACACAATCCGCCTCATAGAATTTCACTAAATCAGCAGCGAAATCTCTTCTGAATTTCCATTGATTATCCTTATCACCCGAATTATCGTAACGGATGTTATAAGACATTACATTCATTTTCTCATCGTTGTTTTTTAGCGAATTAAGCAACCAGTGGCAAATAAAGCCACCATTAAACAAAGTAAAATTCTCTCATGATATTGATTATTATATGTTTCTTATATGTCTCAGTATTTATCTATGGTCTTTGTTACCTCGCAAAAATAAGTTTATCCATTTATTAAGCAAATAAGGAAGAACAAAAAGGCCGACAGATTGCTCTGCCGGCCTTTCTTTATAGTTTATTAAACGTTCCTATTCTTCATCATCTTTGTCCATGGCATTGAAATCAACCACGTTCTTGCGATTAGCGAAGATACGATCGAACTCATCCTTTGCGCCTACGATCAGCTTATCAAACTCACGCTGACCGGTACCGGCAGGAATCAAGTGACCACAGATAACGTTCTCTTTCAAACCTTCCAAACGATCTACCTTCCCGTTGATAGCAGCCTCGTTCAATACTTTCGTCGTCTCTTGGAAAGATGCGGCGGACATAAAGCTGTTCGTCTGCAAAGCGGCACGTGTGATACCTTGAAGGATCTGGTTGGCTGTAGCCGGAATAGCGTCACGTACCTCGACCAACTTAAGATCACGGCGTTTCAACATACTATTCTCATCTCTCAACTTACGTGCAGTCACGATCTGTCCGGCCTGCAATGTCTGAGAATCTCCCGGATCGGTAACAACTTTCTTGCCCCAGATACGATCGTTCTCGTCCATTACCTCCAACTTATCAACAATCTGCTGCTCCAAGAAGCGAGTATCTCCCGGATCAACCACCTCTACCTTACGCATCATCTGACGAACGATAACCTCGAAGTGCTTATCGTTGATCTTCACACCCTGTAGACGGTATACATCCTGAACCTCATTCACGATATATTCCTGTACAGCCGTCGGACCTTTGATCGCCAAGATATCCGAAGGAGTGGTAGCACCGTCTGATAGCGGCATACCCGCACGGATATAGTCGTTCTCCTGAACCAATAATTGTTTAGACAGAGGAACCATATATTTCTTAACCTCACCCAACTTAGACGTTACGGTGATCTCGCGGTTACCACGTTTGATCTTACCGAATCCTACCTCTCCGTCGATCTCAGATACGACAGCAGGGTTAGACGGGTTACGAGCCTCGAACAACTCGGTTACACGAGGAAGACCACCGGTGATATCACCGGCCTTACCTACGGCACGAGGGATCTTAACCAAAACCTCACCAGCTTTCACTACATCACCATTGTCTTTCACGACGTGAGCGCCCAACGGCAAAGAGTAGTTCTTCAAGTAATTACCATTCTCATCCACGATATGAGCGGCCGGAGCCTTCGTCTTATCCTTAGACTCGATGATGATCTTCTCCTTCAAACCGGTAGTCTCATCACTCTCAACCTTGTAAGTCACGTTCTCTACCAAACTCTCGAACTCGATCTTACCGGAAACCTCTGACACGATTACGGCATTGAACGGGTCCCACTCGATGATCACGTCACCCTTCTTAATTGAGTCACCGTTGTTGAAGAACAACTTAGAACCATAAGGTATATTATGAGTCAACAACACAATCTTCGTGTTCGGATCAACAATGCGCATTTCAGCCAAACGGCTTACTACTACCAAATGTTTCTTTCCGCTCACCTCGTCTACCGCCTCAACAGCACGAAGCTCGTCGATCTCTAAAATACCATCATATTTAGATGTAATACTATTCTCTGTAGCGATGTTGGATGCGATACCACCGACGTGGAATGTACGCAACGTCAACTGTGTACCCGGCTCACCGATAGACTGTGCGGCGATTACACCGACAACCTCACCCTTCTGAACCATGCGGTTCGTAGCCAAGTTACGTCCATAGCACTTAGCGCAGACACCCTTCTTAGACTCACAAGTCAATACGGAACGAATCTCGACGCTCTCGATCGGAGAGTCTTGGATTGCCTTAGCGGCATCCTCACGGATTTCCTCACCGGAACGAACGATAACCTCGCCCGTAATCGGATGGATCACATCGTGAACAGATACACGACCTAAGATTCTCTCATACAAGGAAGCGATCACCTCCTCGTTATTCTTCAATTCCGTACAAACCAAGCCACGCAATGTACCACAGTCTTCCTCGTTTACGATCACGTCGTGAGAGACGTCAACCAAACGACGAGTCAAGTAGCCGGCGTCGGCAGTCTTCAAAGCGGTATCCGCCAAACCTTTACGAGCACCGTGAGTAGAGATAAAGTACTCCAACACGGACAGACCTTCCTTAAAGTTAGAAAGGATCGGGTTCTCGATAATCTGACCACCTTCTGCACCACTCTTCTGCGGTTTCGCCATCAAACCACGCATACCGGACAACTGACGAATCTGCTCCTTAGAACCACGGGCACCGGAATCCATCATCATATAGATTGAGTTGAATCCATCGTTATCCGCCGTCAATTGCTTAATCAAGATATTAGACAAGTTACTATTAACGTGTGTCCAAGTATCGATAATCTGGTTATAACGCTCGTTGTTGGTAATGAAACCCATATTATAGTTAGCCATGATCTGCTCAACCTCATCGTATCCCTTCTGAACCAACTCATCCTTTTCAGGCGGGATCAGAACGTCCGCTAAGTTGAAGGACAAACCACCCTTGAATGCCATATAGTAACCCAAGTTCTTGATATCGTCCAAGAACTGAGCGGTACGAGCCACACCACAAGCCTTGATTACCCGACCGATGATGTCACGAAGAGACTTCTTGCCCAACACCTCGTTTACATAACCAATCTCTTTCGGAACAAACTCATTTACCATCAAACGACCTACAGAAGTCTCTACCATCGTCTTCACCAAGTTACCGTTCGCATCCAAATCCTCCACGTAAACATGGATCGGAGCATGGATATCCAACTTCTTCTCATTGTAAGCGATCGTAGCCTCTTCCGGACCATAGAAAGTCAAACCTTCGCCTTGTGTACCCTTGCGCAACTTGGTAATATAATACAAACCAAGCACCATATCCTGAGAAGGTACGGTAATAGGAGCACCATTCGCAGGGTTCAAGATATTGTGTGAAGCCAACATCAACATTTGAGCTTCCAAAACAGCCTCATTACCTAACGGCAAGTGAACAGCCATCTGGTCACCGTCGAAGTCGGCGTTGAATGCCGTACATGCCAACGGGTGCAACTGGATAGCTTTACCTTCGATCATCTTCGGCTGGAATGCCTGGATACCCAAACGGTGCAATGTCGGAGCACGGTTCAACAGTACAGGATGTCCTTTCATTACGTGTTCCAGAATATCCCAGATCACCGCTTCCTTACGATCTACAATCTTCTTTGCAGATTTCACTGTCTTAACGATACCACGTTCAATGAGCTTACGGATAATAAACGGCTTATAAAGTTCGGCAGCCATCAATTTAGGAATACCGCACTCACCCATCTTCAGTTCCGGACCAACAACAATTACCGAACGTGCAGAGTAGTCAACACGTTTACCCAACAAGTTCTGACGGAAACGTCCTTGTTTACCTTTCAAGCTATCAGACAGTGATTTCAACGGACGGTTAGCATCCGTCTTCACTGCACTTGATTTACGTGAATTATCGAACAATGAGTCTACAGATTCCTGAAGCATACGTTTCTCATTACGCAAGATTACTTCCGGAGCTTTGATTTCGATCAGTCTCTTCAGACGGTTGTTACGAATGATAACACGACGATAAAGGTCATTCAAGTCAGAAGTAGCAAAACGACCACCATCCAATGGAACCAATGGACGGAGTTCGGGCGGAATAACCGGTACGATACGTACAATCATCCATTCCGGCTTGTTACGTCCACGTGATGCACGGAACGATTCTACAACCTGCAGACGTTTCAATGCCTCATTCTTACGTTGCTGTGAAGCATCATTGCCTGCACGGTGACGCAATTCATAAGACAGAGCATCCAGATCCAAACGAGCCAGCAAATCATAGATTGCTTCAGCTCCCATCTTAGCGATGAACTTATTCGAATCATTATCCTCCAGATATTGATTGTCCTTCGGAAGTGTATCCAGAATATCCAGATATTCTTCTTCAGAAAGTAAATCATATTCGGCAATGCCATCTTCAGCCTTTACACCCGGCTGAATAACAACATAACGTTCGTAATATATAATCGAATCCAGCTTCTTTGTCGGCAGTCCGAGCAAATAACCGATCTTATTTGGAAGCGAACGGAAATACCAGATGTGTGCCACCGGCACCACCAACTGTATATGTCCCATACGTTCACGGCGTACTTTCTTTTCTGTAACTTCTACACCACAACGGTCGCAGACGATACCTTTATAACGGATACGCTTATATTTACCGCAATGGCATTCGTAATCCTTAATAGGACCAAAAATGCGCTCGCAGAACAAACCATCGCGTTCGGGTTTGTACGTACGGTAATTTATGGTTTCAGGCTTCAAAACTTCACCACTCGAATTCTCTAGGATTTCTTCCGGAGAAGCCAGACCAATTGAGATCTTCGAGAAATTGCTTTTCGTCTTATTTTCTTTTCTAAAAGCCATACTCTATATAATTGAGATTTGATAATTGAATCATTGGAAATTGAAGAAGATGCGAATGTCAACAGACCTTCATCGGCCTATTGACATCCTGCATTCTTTCATTATTTTATTCTAGGTTGATACTCAAACCTAAACCTCTCAACTCGTGTAACAATACGTTCAAGGATTCCGGAATACCGGGTTGCGGCATCGGTTCACCTTTCACAATTGCTTCATAAGCCTTAGAACGTCCTACTACGTCGTCAGACTTAATAGTCAAGATTTCCTGCAGGATATGAGCAGCACCGAAGCCTTCGAGTGCCCAAACCTCCATTTCTCCGAAACGCTGACCACCGAATTGTGCTTTACCGCCAAGAGGTTGCTGAGTAATCAATGAGTACGGACCGATAGAACGAGCGTGCATCTTGTCTTCAACCATGTGTCCGAGCTTCAGCATATAAGTCACACCTACGGTTGCTGCCTGGTCAAATTGCTCACCTGTACCACCATCACAAAGATAAGTTTTACAGTAACGTGGCAATCCCGCTTTGTCTGTCCACTGATCCAAGTCGTCCATCGTAGCACCGTCAAAAATAGGAGTTGCAAATTTCACGCCCAAAGTTTTTCCGGCGCGACCTAATACAGCTTCAAAAATCTGACCAATGTTCATACGAGAAGGCACACCCAACGGATTCAGTACAATGTCAACCGGAGTACCATCTGCCAGGAACGGCATATCTTCCTGACGTACAACACGTGACACGATACCCTTGTTACCGTGACGACCGGCCATCTTGTCACCGACACCAATCTTACGTTTCTTAGCAATATATACTTTAGCCATCTGAATGATACCAGCCGGAAGTTCATCACCGATAGTGATAGCAAACTTCTTACGTTTCAATTCAGCATCCAGCTCTTTGTATTTCTTGATAAAGTTCATAACCAGATCACGAACCATACCATTAGTATGGTCATCACTAGTCCAGTTACTCAGCTGAATAGAAGTAAAGTCGAGTGAATCAAAATCAGAAGCACTGAACTTAGATCCCTTAGCAATAACTTCTGCTCCTAAGTAGTCTTTCACACCCTGAGAAACCTTGCCTTCAGTCAAAGTCATCAGTTTCTTAACCAGAATACGTTTCAAGTCTGCAACCTTTGATTCAAACTCATCGTCAATCTTAGGCAACAATGCTTTATCGGCCAGTTTAGAGCTACGGTTCTTAATTACACGTGAGAAAAGTTTCTTATCAATAACAACACCTTTCAAAGAAGGAGAAGCTTTTTAAAGAAGCATCTTTCACATCACCTGCCTTATCACCGAAGATAGCACGAAGCAGTTTTTCTTCCGGAGAAGGATCAGATTCACCTTTCGGAGTAATCTTACCGATCATGATATCACCCGGTTCGATACGCGCACCAATTCTTACGATACCGTTTTTCACCAGATCTTTAGTAGCTTCCTCACTTACATCGGAATATCAGAAGTCAATTCTTCCATACCGCGCTTCGTTTCACGAACTTCCAGAGAGTATTCTTCTACGTGAACAGAAGTCAACAAGTCCTCGCGAACCACGCGTTCGTTCAATACGATAGCATCCTCATAGTTATACCCTTTCCATGGCATATAAGCAATCCAACAGGTTTTTTACCCAAATGCTCAATTCACCCTTTTCAGTAGAATAACCTTCAGTCAAGATATCACCTTTCTTCACACGCTGGCCCTTGTCACAAATCGGACGCAAGTCAATCGTCATGTTCTGGTTAGTCTTACGGAACTTAGGTATTCTATATTCCTTCAAAGCAGGTTCGAAACTTACAAATTCTTCGTCTTCCGTACGGTCATACAAAATACGGATAGTAGTAGCATCCACATAGTCAACCACACCATCGCCTTCTGCGGTAATCTGGGTACGAGAGTCTCTTACCAGCTGACGTTCGATACCTGTACCTACGATTGGAGCTTCACTTCTCAACAAAGGAACCGCCTGGCGCATCATGTTCGATCCCATCAATGCACGGTTAGCATCATCATGTTCCAAGAATGGAATCAAAGAAGCTGCAATAGATGCAATCTGCTGAGGAGCAACGTCCATCAAGTCAACTTCAGATGGTTCAACAACCGGGAAATCTGCATCTTGACGAGACTTAACTCTATTAAGTACGAATGTACCATCGTCATTCAACGGAGCATTTCCCTGCGCAATAACCTTTTCTTCCTCTTCTTCAGCAGTCAGATAAATCAGACCGTTATCAGAAAGATCCACTTTCCCATTTTCCACCTTGCGGTAGGGAGTTTCAATGAATCCTAGCTCATTAATCTTAGCAAATACACACAATGAAGAAATCAAACCGATGTTCGGACCTTCAGGAGTCTCAATCGGACAAAGACGACCATAGTGTGTATAGTGAACGTCACGAACCTCAAATCCGGCACGTTCACGGGAAAGACCACCAGGACCAAGGGCAGACATACGACGTTTGTGCGTAATTTCAGCCAGCGGGTTTGTCTGGTCCATGAACTGCGACAACGCGTTCGTTCCGAAGAATGAGTTGATTACTGAAGAAATAGTCTTCGCATTAATCAAATCAATCGGAGTAAACACTTCATTGTCACGAACGTTCATACGTTCACGAATCGTACGAGACATACGTGCCAGCCCCACAGCAAACTGATTAGAAAGCTGTTCACCAACAGTACGTACACGACGGTTACTCAAGTGGTCAATATCATCCACATCTGCTTTTGAGTTAATCAACTCAATCAGATATTTGATGATTTCAATAATATCTTCCTTCGTGAGGACACGCACGTCCATATCAGTCGTCAGATTCAACTTTTTGTTGATTCTGTAACGGCCTACGTCACCAAGGTCATATCGTTTTTCTGAGAAGAACAAGTTGTTGATAACCTCCCTTGCACTTGCATCATCAGCCGGATCGGCATTACGCAACTGACGGTAGATATACAACACAGCTTCTTTTTCCGAGTTACTCGGGTCCTTCTGCAACGTATTATATATGATAGAGAAATCGGACTGATTCGGTTCATCCTTATGCAAAAGGATGTTCTGAACTCCCGACTCCAAAATTTCATCAATATGCTCCTCTTCCAGTACGGTTTCACGGTCGATAATAACTTCGTTACGTTCAATAGAAACCACTTCACCGGTATCTTCATCAACGAAATCTTCAATCCATGTTTTCAAGACACGTGCAGCCAGTTTACGGCCTAACACCTTTTTCAGATTTGTCTTGTTTACCTTCACATCTTCTGCAAGATCGAAAATCTCAAGAATATCTTTGTCATTCTCGAAGCCAATTGCACGCAACAATGTAGTCACCGGCAATTTCTTCTTACGGTCGATGTATGCGTACATCACATTATTGATGTCAGTAGCAAACTCAATCCACGAACCCTTAAACGGAATAATACGAGCCGAATAAAGTTTCGTACCATTGGCATGTACACTCTGACCGAAGAACACACCCGGAGAACGGTGAAGCTGTGACACAACTACGCGTTCGGCACCGTTAATGACGAAAGTAGCCTTATCAGTCATGTAAGGGATCGGGCCGAGGAATACGTCCTGAATCACTGTATCAAAATCCTCATGATCGGGGTCCGTACAGTAAAGCTTAAGTTTCGCTTTTAAGGGAACACTATAAGTAAGCCCACGCTCTATACAATCATCAATGGTATAACGCGGCGGATCAATATATAGTCCAGAAACTCAAGAACAAAATTGTTTCTTGTATCGGCAATAGGGAAGTTTTCAGCAAATACTTTATACAATCCCTCATTCTTACGCTTTTCAGGTGGGGTATCTAATTGTAGAAAGTCTTGGAATGACTTCAATTGTACTTCCAGGAAATCCGGGTATTCTAGCGGATTCTTAGTCGAAGCAAAATTAACTCTTTGATTTACAGTATTTGAAGACATCTGTCAATGAATTTGGAGAACTTAATTTGAAATATATACACAAAAAGGTTAAGAATCCTCTTGTGAAGGATTCCTAACCGAATTACCTGATTACCAGGCCAATGTTATTTAAGTTCAACTTCAGCTCCAGCTTCTTCCAATGTTTTCTTCAATGATTCTGCTTCGTCTTTAGCCAAACCTTCTTTTACTGTGCTAGGAGCACCGTCTACCAAGTCTTTAGCTTCTTTCAAACCAAGACCACAAGCTTCCTTAACGGCCTTAACTACTTGAAGTTTAGCTGCACCAGCGCTCTTCAATACTACGTCGAAAGAAGTTTTTTTCTTCTGCGGCAGCAGCACCAGCTGCAGGACCAGCAGCAACAGCTACAGCTGCAGCAGCAGGTTCAATACCGTATTCTTCTTTAAGGATAGTTGCAAGTTCATTAACTTCTTTTACTGTCAAGTTAACTAATTGTTCTGCAAAGCTTTCAAATCTGCCATTTTTTGTATGATTTTAATTGTTTAAATACTTTGTTGATTTTTGAAAATTATTCGGGACGTTCACCAAGAGTCTTGAGAACTCCGTGAAGGGTGTTACCACCTGATTGAAGAGCAGAAATAACATTCTTGGCCGGAGATTGCAACAGGGCAACGATATCGGCGATAACTTCATTCTTACTCTTGATTGAAACGAGAGCATCCAATTGATCAGCACCAATGTAGAAGCTTTCTTCTGCATATGCAGCTTTCAGTCCGGGAATACCGTCTTTCGCTTTGTCTTTGATTAACTTAGCAGGAACGTTTGCAGTATTGCTAAACATAACAGCAGTAGTACCTTTCAAAGAACCGTAAAGAGGTGAGAAGTCTTCTTCCAGGCTTTCAAGAGCTTTGTGAAGCAATGTATTCTTAACTACCATCAATTTGATGTCAGACTTGAAACAATCTCTTCTCAATGCACTTGTAGCAGTAGCGTTCATCGCTGTAACGTCTACCAAATAGAAGTGGCCATATTCCTTTACTGTAGCAGCAATTTGCTCTATAATCGAATTTTTATCTTCCTTTCTCATTATTTCTCTGTTTTATTAGATTTCATCCACTGATTTCGGGTCGATTTTGATACCCGCACTCATTGTACTAGAAAGATAAATACTCTTAATATATGTACCCTTTGCTGCGGTCGGTTTCAGTTTGTTCAGAGTAGAGATGAACTCTTTCGCGTTGTCGCGAATCTGATCAGGACTGAATGATACCTTACCGATAGAAGTATGAACAATACCGCTCTTATCAACTTTAAAGTCAATCTTACCTTGTTTTACTTCTTTTACAGCTTTAGCAACATCCATAGTTACAGTACCACTCTTCGGGTTAGGCATCAATCCACGAGGACCGAGTACACGACCGAGTGCACCAATTTTACCCATGATAGATGGCATAGTGATGATTACATCAATATCAGTCCATCCACCTTTGATCTTTTCAATATATTCGTCAAGACCAACGTAGTCAGCACCAGCTTCTTTTGCAGCAGCTTCAGCATCCGGTGTACAAAGTACCAATACACGTACTTCTTTACCAGTACCATGAGGAAGTGAAACAACACCTCTCACCATCTGGTTAGCTTTACGTGGATCAACACCTAAACGTACATCAATATCCAGTGAAGCATCAAACTTAGTAAAAGTGATTTCTTTTACCAAAGATGCAGCTTCTTTCAGTGAGTATGCTTTCCCTGCTTCAATCTTTTCTGCAGCTAACTTTTGATTTTTTGTCAGTTTACCCATTACAATTGAAGTTTATTAATTATTAACCGGGAACTCCCCTTTTACAGCGATACCCATACTTCTAGCTGTACCTGCAACCATTCTCATGGCAGCTTCCACAGTAAAACAGTTTAAGTCAACCATTTTGTCCTGAGCAATCGTACGAACCTGTTCCCAAGTAAGCTCGGCAACTTTCTTACGGTTAGGCTCAGCAGAACCACTCTTTACCTTAGCTACTTCAAGTAATTGAATAGCAACGGGAGGAGTCTTGATTACAAAATCGAAAGACTTATCTGCGTAGTAAGTAATGATAACAGGTAAAATCTTACCTGCTTTGTCTTGGGTTCTGGCATTGAATTGCTTGCAAAATTCCATGATATTGATACCCTTAGAACCCAAAGCAGGTCCAACGGGAGGTGATGGATTTGCAGCGCCTCCTTTAATCTGTAACTTGATTAGTCCAGCAACTTCTTTAGCCATTTTTTTATTGATTTATATATAAACATTAAACGAAGAACAACAACAGCGTAACAATTCCGTGTTATTCCTTTTCCACTTGCATAAAGCCCAATTCAAGCGGTGTTTTGCGCCCGAATATCTTTACCATGACCTTTAGTTTCTTTTTTTCACTATTCACTTCTTCAATGATGCCACTGAATCCGCTGAAAGGTCCAAAAGTAACTTTTACAGTTTCTCCCACTACGTACGGAATATTGAGTTCTTCACCCGTTTCCTGCAGTTCGTCCACTGTACCAAGTATACGATTCACTTCTGATTGTCTGAGAGGCACCGGTTTTTCGGAGCCGCCTAAAAAGCCTATCACATTCGGAGTATTGCGCAGGTGATGAGCGACCTCACCAACCAAAGCAGCCTCCACTAAAACGTAGCCAGGAAGATAACTTCTTTCCTTCACAATTTTTTTACCATTGCGAACCTGGTAAACTTTTTCAGTAGGAATCAATACCTGAGATACATATTCACCAAGGTCGCTGTTCTTAAGATCAGCTTCAAGATATTCCTTTACCTTAGCTTCTTTACCGCTAATAGCACGTAGAACGTACCATTTCTTTTCAATCTCAGCCATTTTCAATTCCTAATTTTTTAATGTGGATAAACGATTTTTTCCATGAAGTTCTGGAAACAGACATCCATACCCCATACTACCAATGCAATAAGCAGGGAAGCATATAAAAACAACTACTGCACTGTTAGTAAGTTCAGAATACGTAGGCCACGACACTTTATGAACAAGTTCGTCGTAAGATTCTTTAATATAAGCTATTACCTTTTTCATTTCAATAATATTAGCACGGGAGGAGAGGCTCGAACTCCCGACACCCGGTTTTGGAGACCGGTGCTCTACCAACTGAGCTACTCCCGTGTGTACATAATCAGTTCCCGATGGAAAACCGGGAACTGATTAATTATTGTGTATTAGTCGATAATTTCAGTAATCTGACCAGCACCTACCGTACGTCCACCTTCGCGGATAGCGAAACGAAGACCCGGGTTCAATGCTACTGGGTAGATCAACTCAACTGTAATAGTTACGTTATCACCCGGCATTACCATTTCTGTTCCTTCCGGCAAAGTGATTTCACCTGTACAGTCCATAGTACGCAAGTAGAACTGAGGACGGTATTTGTTGTGGAACGGAGTGTGACGACCACCTTCTTCTTTCTTCAAGATATAAACCTCAGCTTTGAATTTAGAGTGCGGTTTAATCTGACCTGGTTTACAAAGAACCATACCACGTTTGATTTCGTTCTTGTCGATACCACGGAGCAACAGACCTACGTTGTCACCAGCTTCACCTTGATCCAACAGTTTACGGAACATTTCAACACCAGTTACAACTGATTTCTTATCTTCACCCAAACCAAGGATTTCTACTTCGTCACCTACGTGGATAACGCCGGCTTCGATACGACCAGTAGCTACAGTACCACGACCAGTAATTGAGAATACATCTTCAACTGGCATCAAGAACGGTTTATCAACATCACGCGGAGGCAATGGAATCCAATTATCGCAGGCGTCCATCAATTCCATAACTTTTTCTTCCCACTTTTCAACACCGTTCAATGCACCAAGAGCAGAACCTTGAATGAAAGGAGTGTTGTCACCATCGAACTCGTAAGCTGAAAGCAGCTCACGCATTTCCATTTCAACGAGTTCCAACATTTCAGCATCATCTACCATATCGCACTTGTTCATGAATACAACCAGTCTAGGAACGTTTACCTGACGAGCCAACAGGATGTGTTCGCGAGTCTGAGGCATCGGACCATCGGTTGCAGCAACTACGATGATAGCACCGTCCATCTGAGCAGCACCAGTTACCATGTTCTTAACGTAGTCAGCGTGACCCGGACAGTCTACGTGAGCATAGTGACGGTTAGCGGTTTCATACTCAACGTGTGAAGTATTGATAGTAATACCTCTTTCCTTTTCTTCAGGAGCGTTGTCGATCTGATCAAATGATTTTACTTCAGAAAAACCTTTTTTGCCCAACACAGTAGTGATAGCAGCAGTCAATGTGGTTTTACCGTGGTCTACGTGACCAATTGTACCAATGTTTACGTGCGGTTTGGTACGTTCGAATTTCTCTTTAGCCATAGCTTTACTTGTTATTTATTTGATTAATAATCAGCTTTTACATCTTTATGAGCTGTTACCGGGACTTGAACCCGGGACCTCTTCCTTACCAAGGAAGTGCTCTACCGCTGAGCTATAACAGCAGGGAAACCGGAGTTGTGGGCAAAGATGGATTCGAACCACCGAAGGCGTAAGCCAGCAGATTTACAGTCTGCCCCATTTGGCCACTCTGGTATTTGCCCAATACTATAGAACTCTTTTCTTCCCTCTACCGGAATCCTCGTACGATATATTTCAATTCTCCGACGACAATCCACGTTCTTTTGAGCCTCTTGTCGGATTCGAACCAACGACCCCGAGATTACAAATCACGTGCTCTGGCCAACTGAGCTAAAGAGGCAGGCTTAAAAAATGCAACCGTAACGTTCTAGCGTGAGCGAAACGGCTGCAAATTTAGACATTTATTTTTTACCCGCAAAATTTTAGCGGAATTTTATTTGCTCCGTTGTTTTTCCTTGTACTTAACCAGCTGTTTTTCCAAAGCTTCCAAACAAAGATCGACTGCTTCTTCAAACGTATCACAAACCTTGTTTGCATAAAACTCGCCATTGGGAACCAATACTTTCACTCCGGCTTCTTTATTTTCAGCCGTTTCCGGTTTAACTACCTTTAATGACACCTCTACTTTCTCTATATCATCGTAATATTTCTCCAATTTGGCAGCTTTCTTTTGAATAAAAGACTGCAACTGCTCTGACGCATCAAAGTGAATCGATTGAATTCTAACTATCATACTTACCTCCTTTTTCTTTAGGCCCGAGGATGAGCCTGATTATACACTTTTTTAAGTTCTTCAAAAGTAGCATGCGTATAAACTTCGGTAGTCGCCAAACTTTCGTGCCCAAGCAACTCTTTTATCGAGCCTAAATCAGCACCGTTATTGAGCATAGCCGTTGCAAAGGTATGCCTCAACACATGGGGACTTCTTTTTTTTACAGTTACTACCTTCGACAGGTTCCGTTTCACAATATATGCTACGATACTACGAGTAATCCGTCCTCCGTTCTTTCGAATAAAAAAAGCATCCGAACGAACCGGAAACGATTTATTTCGCTCATTGACATATTCCTGCATAGAACATCTTAACTCTTCATCAAAAGGTATCAGACGTTGTTTATTCCGTTTTCCCACCACTTTAATTAGGGAAGCCAAGAAATCAACATCTTTATCATCCAACCCTACCAATTCCGAAAGTCGCATGCCGGTCGCATAAAACATTTCGACAATCATACGGTCGCGACACCCTTCAAATCCTTCTCCAAAGTCGATATCATCCAACAGCCTATTCACTTCGCTTTCTCTCAGAAAAACCGGAAGCGACTTCTTTTTCCTCGGCCTCGTTATCTTCTGTAATGGATCCGACTCAACCACCCCTTTTCGCAAAAGGTATTTATAATAAGTACGGATAGAACTCAACTTTCGATTTATCGAATTAAAAGCGTAATCTCTATCCATCAAGGAAGCAATCCATTCACGAACAAGTTCCGCATCTACATCCGACGGAGTTAAATCACCCAACAGCTCCTCGCCAAACTTCTGCAGTTCAAGAATATCCGTCCGGTAGAATTCTACGGTATATTTGGAATAATTCCGCTCATACAGAAGATAGTCAAGAAAAGAATCTGTCAACAACATATCGTTACATCTAAATCATGCAACGAATGTATGAAAAAGAATCCAATAATTCAAAGGAAATTACGAATTATTAATCTTCTACTTGTTGAAGTTGCTGAACGTAAACTGCACGTTCTTTCTTAAGTCTTTTAGTCACAGACGGTTTATCAAACTGCTGTCTGCTTCTCAACTCTTTAACGATACCAGTCTTTTCAAATTTTCTTTTAAATTTCTTCAGCGCTTTTTCAATGTTTTCGCCTTCTTTTACAGGTACTACAATCATTTTTTTGTTTTTAAAATTTAATGGTTTATAAAATCTCACGATCAAATTGAGCGGCAAAATTACACATACTTTCTTTATTCACAAAACTTTCGGCAAAAAAAACGATAATCCCGATATAAAATACCTGCCTTTATTACTGGCAGTTATCAAAATCATCCGTACAAGAAGTTGCACTTGCGGCAGCGACCATAATAAAATAACCGGATCTCGTCCATAATTGAAGTAAAGTGAGTATCTTTGAAAGCACTTACCAATACCTTTATAGTATGAATTCAATAATAAACGAACGCATTGTTGCCCTACGGGCACACATCGCCAAAGAAAACATACAAGCATTCATCATTCCAAGTACAGACCCTCACCTCAGTGAGTATGTAGCGCCGCACTGGCAGTCGAGAGAATGGATTTCAGGCTTTACCGGCTCTGCGGGTACGGTAGTTGTCACAGCAAAAGAGGCCGGGTTGTGGACCGACTCCCGCTATTTCCTGCAAGCCGACCGGCAAATAGAAGGAACCGGTATCGCATTATACAAAGAGATGTTACCCGAAACGCCAAGTATTCCCGCATTTTTGAGTTCGCTATTACAGAAGGGCGACACAGTGGGCATAGACGGAAAAATGTTTTCTGCCGACGAAGTGCAACATCTGCAACGGGAACTGAGGCAAAGCGGCATTTATGTAAAAAGCATTGCCGACCCCATGCAACTGTTATGGAGCGACCGACCGGCAATGCCGTTGGCTCCGGCATTTGTTTACGACACGAAGTATGCAGGTAAGAGTTTTACGGAAAAGCTGTCGGCCGTCCGGAAAAAAATGAAAGCGGTGGGTGCAGAGTCTTTATTGCTGTCGGCACTGGACGAGATAGCATGGCTGCTCAACATCCGGGGAAGTGACGTGCATTGTAATCCGGTTGTTGTAAGTTATCTGCTGATTGAGAGATACGAAATACACTGTTTCATCCAGCCGCAAAAGGTCACAGCCGAATTGGCTTCATATTTCAAAGCAAACGGTATTTCCATACACGGATACAAAGAAATAGAAGATTACCTTAGCAATACTCATGCGGAAAGCATACTGGTAAATCCAGTAAAAACAAATTATGCCATCTATTCGGCGATTTGTCCCGCATGCCGGATAATCAACGGTACATCTCCCATTGCTTTGCTGAAAGCGGTTCGCAATGAGCAAGAAATAATCGGAATCCACGCAGCGATGCAAAGAGACGGAATAGCATTAGTCAGGTTTTTGAAATGGCTGGAAGAGGCCGTTCCTGCAGGCAGAGAAACGGAAATCAGCGTAGACAGAAAGCTGCATGAATTCCGGGCAGCCCAGCCGCTCTACATGGGAGAAAGTTTTGACACGATTGCCGGCTACAAAGAACACGGAGCCATCATTCATTATGAAGCCACTCCAGAAACGGACGTAGCGCTAAAACCGGAAGGTTTTCTACTACTGGATTCCGGAGCACAATATCTGGACGGAACAACAGATATAACCCGCACTATCGCGCTCGGCAACCTGACGGAAGAAGAAAAGCTTGACTATACCTTAATATTAAAAGGACATATCGCATTGGCAATGGCCGTATTTCCCGAAGGTACCCGCGGAGCGCAACTGGATGTGTTGGCACGCATGCCGATATGGCAGCAGCACATGAACTACCTGCATGGAACCGGACATGGAGTAGGACATTTCCTCAATGTACACGAAGGACCGCAAAGCATACGGATGAACGAGAATCCCATCCCTTTACAACCGGGTATGATTACTTCCAACGAACCGGGTGTGTACAAAGCCGGGAGTCATGGTATCCGTACCGAAAACCTTGTATTGACCGTTCCTGCGGGCAAAGGCATGTTCGGCAATTACCTGAAATTTGAAACAATCACCCTATGTCCCATCTGCCGGAAAGGTATTATCAAAGAGCTGCTGACAGCAGAAGAAATCAAGTGGCTGAACAAGTACCACCAGACTGTATACGAAAAATTGGCGCCGGACTTGAACAATGATGAAAGGGAATGGTTGAAAGAAGCATGTAAAGCAATAATCACTAAATAAAATGGCACTAATAAAATCAGTAAGAGGCTTTACTCCGGAAATCGGAGAGAACTGTTTTTTAGCAGATAACGCTGCTATCATCGGAGATGTAAAAATGGGACGTGATTGCAGTATCTGGTTCAGTACCGTACTGCGTGGCGACGTCAACTCCATTCGTATCGGCAACGGTGTAAACATTCAAGACGGAAGCGTACTGCACACCCTGTATGAGAAATCTACAATTGAGATAGGAGACCATGTTTCTGTGGGACACAATGTCACCATTCACGGAGCCACAATCAAGGATTACGCACTCGTAGGCATGGGTTCCACTATCTTAGACAATGCCGTAGTAGGCGAAGGTGCTATTGTAGCCGCCGGTTCGTTGGTACTTAGCAATACCATAATAGAGCCGGGGAGCATCTGGGGAGGCGTACCTGCCAAATTCATCAAAAAGGTAGACCCTGAACAGGCTAAAGAATTAAATCAGAAGATTGCGCACAACTACCTGATGTATTCCGATTGGTATAAATAAGGCTACCTGTCATTCAGAGCGAAGCGAAGAAGCTACTCTCCTCTATATGTAGAAGGAGCAGCTTCTTCGCTTCGCTCTGAATGACAGGTAGTATAGGTTGTTCGATTGATAACAATCAATCTGCTAAAAGTTTATCATACCCAGAACCTTATCCGTAGTCCCGGCATTATCGGTTACGTAAGCTCCGGCATTTTTACCGGCTTCACGAAGGAAATCTTCATCTCCCAGCATACGGTCAAGCAATATTTTCAACTCCTCATAGCTCTTGATAGAGAACCCGCCCTTCGCTTCCAACAGATGGATGGCTTCTTGGAACTTCTGATACTTCGGGCCGAAGATTACCGGAATACCGTACACAGCAGCTTCCAGCGTATTATGAATGCCCACTCCGAAACCACCGCCGATATAGGCAATCTCCCCATAACGGTAGATGGAAGAGAGCAACCCGAAACAGTCTATTATCAGACAATCCGCCTTACGGACATTCTTCTCATCCGCACGGGTATAACGTACATACGGACGTTTCAGTTTGCGGATTATCTCCACCAAATGGTTTTCATCAATTACGTGCGGAGCAATAATCAGCTTCACTTCCGGATGCCGATTAAAATATTCGATGAACAAATCCTCATCGGGTTGCCAGGAGCTTCCGGCAACAAAAGTCATTGTATTATTTTTAAACAGCTCAACCAGTGGCAAATCCTTGGCTTCATCCCGAATTTGAAGTACACGGTCGAAACGGGTATCACCCACTACAGTCACCTTATTGATGCCGATTTTCGACAGATAACGCTTGGAACGTTCATTCTGCACAAATATATGGTCGAAGTTACGCAGCACGTTTCTGTACGTTCCGCCGTACCATTTAAAGAAAATCTGCCCGCGACGGAAGATGGAAGACACGCTATAAACAGGTGTGCGACGCTTGTGCAACTCATCCAGATAGTTTTTCCAAAACTCATACTTGATGAAGAATGCCATGCAGGGATTCACCAAATCGAGGAACTTCTTCACATTGCGTGGCTTGTCGAAAGGCAGGTAACAAACAATATCCGCCCCCCGGTAATTCTTACGCACTTCGTAACCCGACGGCGAAAAGAATGTCAGCAAAATACGATAATTGGGATATTTGGCACGTATCTTCTCTATCAACGGACGCCCCTGCTCAAACTCGCCCAAAGAAGCCGCGTGGAACCAGATATAGCACGCATCCTTCTCCAACTGTTGCCGAAGAAGCTCATACACCACCCAATGTCCCTTCATCATCTTCCGTGGTTTACGGCTGAAAGGAGCAGCCAGATGTACCACAATATCATAGATTATTATTGCCAAATTATAAAGCATACTATCTCAGTTAAGAATGAATAATGAAGAATGCAAACGGTATGACAAGAAATCCCTCATTCCTGATTATTTATTTCAATGTTTCGATAGCACGCTGAATACGGGAAAGCGTTTCTTCCTTACCCAGCAACGCGGTAATATCAAACATATGCGGTCCCTTGCACTCGCCCACCACTGCCAGACGGAAAGCATTCATCACATTACCCATGTGATATTCCTTTTCCGTAATCCAACCGATTACAATATCTTCTGATGGTTTTGACGAGAATCCGCAATGCCGCGAAGCACTTCCATAAGCTCCGTCATGATGCGCGGAGTATCTTCCGACCAGCGCTTCTTCACATCCTTCTCGGCGTATTGCCGGGGAGCGACCAAAGAAGAAACCGGGTTTGATCCCACAACTCTTTTACAAAATTGACGCGTCCCTTTACCAAAGAAACTACCGTAGTAAGGAATGCATCGCTATATGCATCGGGATTTACACCATTATCTTTCAGCACCGGTTTGAAAAGTTCCGCAAGTTCTTCATCCGATTTTTGAAGAATATATTCATGGTTGAACCAGATACCTTTCTTATAGTCGAACTTGGCACCCGATTTGCTGCAATGGCTCAGATTGAACAGTTTCACAAGTTCGTCCATCGACATCAGTTCCTGGTCATTGCCCGGATTCCAGCCCAATAAGGCAAGGAAGTTGATAACGGCCTCAGGCAGATAACCTGATTCGCGATAGCCCGAAGACACCTCACCCGACTTAGGATCGTGCCATTCCAACGGGAACACCGGGAAACCGAGGCGGTCACCGTCACGCTTGCTGAGCTTGCCGTTACCTTCGGGCTTCAGCAACAACGGCAGATGCGCGAAAACCGGCATCGTATCTTCCCAGCCGAAAGCACGATACAACAGCACGTGCAACGGAGCGGAAGGCAACCATTCCTCACCGCGGATAACGTGAGAGACTTCCATCAAATGGTCGTCCACAATATTCGCCAAGTGGTAGGTAGGCAGTTCGTCTGCCGATTTATAAAGAACTTTATCGTCAAGGATAGACGAGTTTATCACTACTTCGCCACGAATCAAGTCGTTCACATGCACATCTTCATTCGGTTCTATCTTGAAACGTACTACATACTGCTTGCCCTCTGCAATCAGCGTATCCACTTCCTCTTTGGAGAGCGTCAACGAATTGCGCATCTGCATACGCGTAGAAGCATCATACTGGAAATTGGCTATTTCCGCACGCTTGGCATCCAATTCTTCCGGAGTATCAAAAGCGATGTAAGCCTTACCAGCATCCAACAGCACCTGCACGTACTTCTTGTATATTTCACGACGCTCGGACTGACGGTACGGACCATGTTCTCCGCCGAAGCTGACACCTTCATCAAAAGGAATACCCAGCCACTTGAAAGACTCCAATATATATTCTTCCGCTCCCGGTACAAACCGGTTAGAATCAGTATCTTCAATACGGAAAATTAAATCTCCTCCATGCTGATGCGCAAAGAGATAATTATATAACGCAGTACGCACACCGCCGATGTGCAACGCCCCCGTAGGACTTGGGGCAAAACGGACTCTGACCTTTCTTTCTGTCATAATCTATCTTACTTATAAATAAATTAGACGGCAAAATTAAACCTTTTTTTCCACACTAATGTTTTTTTTGTACTTTTCGCAAAAATTTCAACCGATATGAATTATTTCAAAGGTAAAAACAAAGAGTTATCGTTCAGAGATTTGATATACAGGGCACTTATTTTCATAGGTACCGTCGGAGTTATCGTGTACTTCCTGCCAAGGGACGGCAAGTTCAATTACCAGTTTGATATTGACAAACCCTGGAAGTACGGACAGCTGATGGCCACTTTCGATTTCCCTATCTACAAAGACGACCAAGTAGTAAAAAGAGAGCAAGACAGCATCCTAGCTTCTTTCCAACCCTATTTTCAGTTGAATAAAAGTACGGAGAAACAGGCGCTCAAAAAATTGAAAGACGATTATCAAATGCACCTGCGCGACGTCCTGCCTTCTGCCGATTACATCCGCCATATAGAAAGGATACTTTCCGAAGTATATCAGGCTGGAATACTTTCTACCGAAGAACTTGCCCAATTGCACAAAGACAGTACATCCGCCATCATGGTGATAGACGACAAGCTTGCCAACCAACGGAATATCGATAAACTCTATTCCGTAAAACAGGCATACGCCTATCTCCTTACTGCCGATACCACTCACTATCATCCGAACATACTCCGGCAATGTTCTCTCAACGAGTACTTGTCGCCCAACCTCACTTACGATGCCCAGCGGACGGAAACCGCCAAGAAAGAAATCCTCGACAACTACTCATGGGCAAACGGTATCGTACTGAGCGGACAGAAAATCATCGACCGCGGCGAGATAGTGAACCAAGAAACCTACAACATCCTCGAAAGCCTGCGCAAAGAGTCCATCCAGCGTAGCGAATCCATCGGGCAGAAACGGTTGATGCTGGCAGGACAAGTATTATACGTCAGTATCTTCATGCTTTGTTTCATGCTCTATCTCGACCTTTTCCGTAAGGACTATTATAACCGCAAGGGCAGTCTCTCGCTGCTCTTCGCCCTTATCATGTTTTACTGTGTGATAACGGCCGTTATGGTGGCAAACAACATATTCAATGTATATGTCATTCCTTATGCCATGCTGCCTATCATTATCCGCGTGTTCCTCGACTCCCGGACGGCTTTCCTCACGCAGGTCGTTA
>ENA-OQAB01000458-OQAB01000458.1-human-gut-metagenome-genome-assembly--contig:-NODE-458-length-22486-cov-3.720247_pt1 | contig 22486 bp, 29 predicted proteins | sample MGYA00242490_ERZ504517 | MGnify/ENA primary metagenome ERZ504517 (study PRJEB26092, sample SAMD00036298) | human gut metagenome | host: Homo sapiens | study: EMG produced TPA metagenomics assembly of...
CCCTCGCTGTAATATCGAGCAGGAAGGTACAAATTTTCATTGTCCAGCGGATAGTATATCTTTCCCTCGTACATTCCATTGCGCTGTACATACTGAATTTTTTACGTCCGCAGAAATGCCCTGGAGAGAAAAGTGCATCTTTTCTTCCTTTTTAAAGAAGAATAGTAAAATCGGCATAGCAGTCCTGCTCCTCTATCACCTGCAAAAGAAATTTTTTCATTTTTTCTTTCGTACCCCTAAGCAGAATGGATGGATAAAGAACTTCTCCTTCTTTCAGTGTATCTATCAAAAGTGCTCCTGCCTTTTCCACTTCTGCTTTGGTCATAGAATGAATCACAGTATTCTCCCCTTTCCATGAAATTTGTATCTCAAAACTGCTTTTATTATAGCACAATCTTTGTTATACTAAAACTACTTTTCAAACCATAAAAATAATATTTACGAAAAGAAAGGATTACTTATGAGAAATATATTGCTGACATTAGAATACGATGGCAGCCGCTATCAGGGATGGCAGCGCCTCGGAAAAGGAGAATCTACAAACACCGTTTCCAATAAGATATTAGAAGTGCTTAAAAAGATGACCAATGAGGATGTAGAATTATTCTGCGGAGCCCGCACAGAAGTCGGAGTCCATGCTTATGGACAGGTTGTCAATTTTAAAACAACAACAGATATGACCTTATTAGAGATCAAACATTACATGAATCGCTATCTTCCGATGGATATCGCAGTACTCTCCGTGGAAGAAAAACCGGAGCGTTTTTCATGCAAGCCTCAATGCAAAAAGCCGGATTTATCTATACCGTGTTGCTATTGCAGAAGTCCCAAGCGTGTTCGACCGCAAATATACATATCATTCTTTCAAAAAACCAGACACAGAACTGATGAAACAGGCAGCACTTCTGCTTGCAGGAAAACATGATTCAAGAAGTTTTCGACCGTAAAGAAAAACAAATCTACAGAAAAAGAAATCTTGAATATTGATATTTACGAAGATTTGGAAGAGATTCAGATTACACTGGAGGCAACTGATTTTCTCCACAATATGCCTCGCATGATTCTCTCCACCCTGCTCGATATCGGACTTGGCATCCGCCGCAAGGAAGAAATTGACGAGATTTTCTCTCCTACTTCCTCTACTGTGGCAAGCGCACCTTGCGATCCGAAAGGGCTCTATCTGCAGGAAGTTGTCTACGATCGTTAAAACAACTTGGAAAAGTATCTTGTACAGTGATTTTGTGCACCTATTTCTTGAATAAAAGCACGATCTCTGTATTCACTTATTATCACAGGAAAGGAGCCTCTTTTTTATGAAATTATTATCAATCGGAAAATCAGACTTAAAAACACCTTACATCGGCATGGGAACATGGGCCATCGGCGGTGGTGTATGGTGGGGGGAAAATGATGATGTGCTCTCCATCCACACTGTCCATGAAGCGCTGGATCATGGAATCACATGGATCGACACCGCTCCGGTATATGGGGTTGGTCACAGCGAAGAGGTTGTCGGAAAAGCATTGAAGGACAGACGTCATAGTGCAATTCTCTCAACAAAATGTGGGCTGGAATGGAGACACGAGACCCCATGTTTCCACAAAATCATCGAAGGGAAACATATTTACCGAGATCTGTCTGCCAAAAGTATCCGTCAGGACGTAGAAGAAAGCTTAAGACGTCTTCAGACTGATTATATTGATCTTTTATACACACACTGGCAGACACCGGATCTTTCTCTTTTCCCACTCGAAGAGACGATGGACACTCTGATGGCATTGAAAAAAGAAGGCAAAATTCGTGCGATCGGAGCCTCCAATGTCACACCGGAACAGCTTGAACTTTACTGCCAGTACGGACAACTCGATGTGATCCAGGAAAAATATAGTCTGCTTGACCAGCGGATCCGCACAGATCTTCTTCCGACATGCCAGAAGCACCAAGTATCTATCCAGGCATACTCCCCGTTGGAACAAGGGCTTTTGACTGGAAAAGTAACTATGGATACCGTTCTCTCTGATACAGATGTCCGCAACAACAATCGTTTCTGGAAAAGCGGCCGCCGCAAGGAAGCCCTTGCTATGTTAGACTCCTGGAAACCAATGTTGGAAAAATATAACTGTTCTTACAGCAGTCTTGTGATCGCACTGACTGCCGCTACGATCCCGGATCTTCATATTCTCTGCGGAGCCAGAAAACCTGAACAACTCATCGATAATGCAAGCGCACTTTCGCTAAAGCTGGATGCCGAGGATATCAGACAGATGCTTGCTGCAGTTCCTGCTCAAATCTAAAACAGGAGGGAGAACAAACTTGGAACAGATCAGACAAAATTATTATGGCAATTTATGTACGGAAATGTATGAAATCCTACACAGCGAAGCGCCGTCAGACGAACTGGACTTTTATCTGTCTTATGCAGAAAAAGGGAAAAAGATACTGGAACCACTCTGTGGCAGCGGGCGTTTTCTTGTCCCTTTCCTGGAACGTGGTTTTACAATTAGCGGAATCGATTTATCAGAGGAAATGCTTGCGAAATTAAAGCAGAAAGCGCCAATGGCTTCTGTCGCCTGCAGAGATATCCTTCAGTATTCTTCTGATAGACTTTTTGATTACATCTTCATATCCTCCAGCTCTGTATCACTTTTCACTGATATTTCTGTATGCAGACAGCTTCTTGAAAAAATGAAATCACTGCTGTCCCCAGACGGTGTCTTTGTCTTTGCAGTAGATACAACCGCAAATAGATGTATCGATGACACAGAGTATATTCCTTCTGTCACTGTCCCTTTCGAAGACGGTACTGCATTGACCTTGAAAACAAAAAACTACTATGAAGAGAAAAGTCAGACACAGTTTTCTCCGGGCATCTATGAGTTATGCCGGAACGATGAATTGCTATCACAAGAATTTATGGATTTTCAGACACATCTCTATACCTTTGGGGAAATGGAAGGATACCTAAAAGAAGCCGGATTTTCGACGATCAAAACTTACTCTTCCTTTCAAAAAGAAATTGCGGTAGACGATCAGTGTAAATTTTTTTCTGTTTGAATGCAGAATTTCTTAGATAAAAATGTGAATAGCTTCTCGCCAGCAAACCTGTATGGAGAGGATGCAAAACAGGGTTGTCTTAAAATATGTTCTCCTATTCGGAAACCATTTCAAGGCAACCCTGTTCTGCAATTTTCTATTCTTCTTTCTGCAAATATTCCAGCAGGTTGTGATACTGCTTTTTCATATAATTATAACCATGATTATAAAAGTCTGTTAAAGTATCTGCATTCCGCTCCAACCTTGACACGGTCTTCATCTGCGGTCTGAGCACAAAAATCTTTCCTTCCTCTTCCAGCTTCTCTATCTTCTCCATTGTACGGTTATAGACAATGCTGCGCCTTGCGATCGTACGAAGCAAATTTGGATATGTCTTATAAGACGAACGATAAATCTTCATCACGCCTTTGGACGGCATCTTTTTCCGATATCCGGGATTTCTTGTCAGAATCACAACAATTTTCTCATTCCCAATCTCAAGTGCCCGTTCGATCGGAACAGAATCTGCAAGCCCTCCATCCAGATACGGTGTCCCATCAATATTCACGATCGGTGAAAACAACGGAAGACTGCTGGAAGCCCGGCAGATCTTCATCAGGCGCTTTGGGTCGGACTTTTTCTGTCATATATTCCGCCTTCCCAGTCACACAGTTTGTCGTGACCATCTCACATACGATGCCTGACTGAAAATAGGTGTCGAAATCAAACGGATAAACTTCATTTGGAAATTTTTCAAAGATCATATCCATATCAATCAGGCTTCTCTCTCGGACAAATTTCCGAAGATTAATGTAATCGTACTCTTTCTCTGTATGAATCATGCAATTCTTTGTTCGGCCAATTTGTTTTGACACATAATCTACCCCGTTACATGCTCCTGCTGACACTCCTATCACATGTGACATATATAACTTCTGTTCCATCAGAAAGTCAAGTGCTCCTGAAGTAAACACACCTCTTGTTGCACCGCCTTCCAAAACCAGTGTTGCTTTTTCCATATGCATTCCTCGCTTTGCTTTTTTTAAATTATATACCCTTTTTCATTCCTTTCAAACAATTTTTTTCTTAATTTTCTCCAAAGATATGCTTTGCCTTGCCATTTTTACCTTCTCATGGTAAGATAGGGCTTGGAAATATCCGTAAACAAGCCAGTTTCTGCAGAGGAATCTCACCTGTGGATCTCTGGCAGAAAATAAATGAAACAGACAAAGGAGATTTATCAGATGATTAGTGCAAATAATATTACATTACGCCTTGGCAAAAAAGCGCTGTTTGAAGATGTCAACATCAAATTCACAGCCGGCAACTGTTATGGTATGATCGGTGCAAACGGAGCTGGAAAGTCCACTTTCCTAAAGATTCTTTCCGGTCAGTTAGAGCCAACAAAAGGAGAAGTTGTTATCACTCCGGGAGAACGTCTTTCTTTCCTTCAGCAGGATCACTTTAAGTACGATGAATTTCTCGTACTCGATACGGTTATCATGGGAAACGCAAGACTCTATGAGATTATGAAAGAAAAAGAAGTCCTCTACGCAAAAGAAGACTTCACCGATGAAGATGGGATCAAAGCAAGTGAACTGGAAGGTGAATTTGCTACTATGAACGGATGGGAAGCAGAATCTGATGCTGCTACTCTCTTAAATGGTCTCGGCATCGACACTGATCTGCATTACAAATACATGAGAGATCTGAAAGGTTCTGAAAAAGTGAAAGTCCTTCTCGCACAGGCACTTTTTGGTAATCCGGACATCCTCCTTCTCGACGAGCCTACCAACCACTTAGATCTTGATGCGATCGCATGGCTCGAAGAATTTTTGATCAACTTTGACAATACTGTCATCGTCGTATCACATGACCGTTACTTCTTGAATAAAGTCTGTACACAAATTGCAGATATCGACTACGGTAAGATCCAGCTCTATGCCGGAAACTACGACTTCTGGTATGAATCCAGCCAGTTGCTGATCCGCCAGATGAAAGAAGCTAACAAAAAGAAAGAAGAAAAGATCAAAGAACTTCAGGAATTTATTTCCCGGTTCAGCGCCAACGCTTCCAAATCAAAGCAGGCAACATCCCGTAAGAAAGCACTCGAAAAAATCCAGCTGGACGACATCCGTCCATCCAGCCGTAAATATCCTTACATCGATTTCCGTCCAAACCGTGAGATTGGAAACGAGGTACTTACTGTAGAGAACCTTTCCAAGACAATCGATGGTGTAAAAATTTTAGACAGTCTCTCTTTCACGATCACACGCGAAGAGAAAGTTGCTTTCGTAGGTGGAAACGAGCTTGCAAAGACTGTGCTCTTTAAAATTCTTACCGGGGAGATGGAGCCGGATGAAGGAACTTATAAATGGGGAGTCACTACTTCTCAGGCATATTTCCCGAAAGACAGTACAAAAGAATTTGACAATGACTATACGATCGTAGACTGGCTGACACAGTATTCCGAAAACAAAGATGCAACTTATGTCCGCGGATTCCTTGGACGTATGCTCTTTGCCGGGGAAGACGGAGTGAAAAAAGTACGCGTACTCTCCGGTGGAGAAAAGGTGCGCTGCCTGTTGTCAAAAATGATGATCTCCGGTGCAAATATCCTGATTTTAGATGAACCTACGGACCATCTTGACATGGAATCCATCACAGCTTTAAACAACGGTCTGATTAAGTTCCCTGGAGTCCTCTTATTTGCTTCCCGCGACCACCAGATCGTACAGACAACAGCAAACCGTATCATGGAGATTGTTCCTGGCGGAAAGCTGATCGACAAAATCACAACTTATGATGAATATCTGGAAAGTGATGAGATGGCAAGAAAACGTCAGACATACAGCATGGATGCCGCAGAAGAAGACAATTAATCAATCGTGGATCCACATTGAGAAAACATAAGGAAATCCCGCAGAGTCCAATCGAAACTCTGCGGGATTTTTTTATTTATGTGTATTAATCTCAAATACTGCTTTATCTGTCAACATGTAATGTTTATTACATAGAATAGGTTGTAACTCCTCATCGTATATTTTTTCCTGGACCATTGTCATTTGCTCCCCTTCTTTCATATACTCTGTAAGAATAGAAGTTCCAGCTGAATTTGGATGAATCCTCAGCTGCGAACGCTCTGCTTTCTCATAGATTTCTGTCTGAGCAAATCTAACAACCTCTTCTTTTTTATTTAAATCTAACTGATATTTTGTGACTGTATGAGGTGACATTACTCCAAAGGTATAACCGGTTAGCTCCGTTCCTTTCCAGTACCAAATATGAATTGCTACAATTACAGGGGTATCTAAATTCAACAATTCTTTTTCATAGTCATTAGACGGTTCTATTTTCAACTCAAATGTTGTTCGATCAAATTCTTCTCCCATGCATCCGGCCATAGGATGCGTCAGCTTCTCCAGACTGGAAGAAACTATTTTATTCCCATCTGCAACAAAATTCCCTGCTCCCCGAACTTTTCTTAATTTGCCATCGTCATGAAGAAGATCCAGAGCCTGCCTAAGCGTCATTCTACTGACTCCCAGCATTTTTGCCAGTTTCGGTTCTGCGGGTAATCTGCTTCCAACCGGAAATGTTCCATCCTCTACCATTTTATAAAGTGCTTCATATACTTGTACATGGGCCAGTTTTTTGTGTGTAACTTCTTTCTTTCCCTGTAATTCCATTCTTTTCCCTCATCTTTCTAACTCTGCTCTTTCCAAATATTTTACCACTTATTCTTCAATATTTCCAGCAGCCTGAGGTCCTTTTACCTTTCGTCCAAAGAAAAGAAGCACAAATAGCGTAATAAATATGGAAGCATCAACATCAATTGATTTGGAATTTCCACTTTCAAACTAATTCTCAATGCCTGTGCAAATGCAAATACAAGGCTTGCGCACAGAGCCCCAAAAGGATTCCACCCACCGAGAATCATTGCGGCCAATGCCATGAATCCCCGGCCGGCAACCATTTCTTTTACAAATAAGTTGCTTTGCACGATGGAAAGATAACCACCTGCAAGCCCGCACAACATTCCACAAAAAGTAACAGCTACATAGCGATATAATGACACATTGATCCCTACTGTCTGAGCTGCCTGCGGATGGTCTCCAATGGCACGAAGCCTGAGTCCTGCCTTTGTCCGATACATAAAAAACCAAGCTCCGAGCACAATACCAGCAGTGATAAAAAGATATGGGGACTGTTCTGTAAACAATGTTCCGATTACTGGAAGCTCTTTTAGTCCCGGAATACTGACTGCTGGAAGTTTTTCCACTTGTCCACTCATTCCATCTGATTTCCAGACTGCCCGGGTAAGAACAATCGTAAGTCCGGAAACAAATACGTTGATCCCGATTCCGCTGACGGATTGATTTGTCTTAAAGCGAATACATAGTACTGCATGCAATATACCAAACAATCCGCCTACCAAAATAGCAAATAAGACCCCAATCCATGGATTCCCACTGATATAAGTTCCATACACTGCTCCAAATGCTCCTGAAAGCATCATTCCTTCAATTCCTAAATTAATAATCCCACTTCGTTCACACAGTGTGCCCCCGACAGAAGCTAACACCAGCGGAATGGCCATACGCAATGTACTCAAAAGCATTTCCATCGATAAGATACTATCCATATTACGATTCTCCTTTCTTCCGTTTGATCAATCTGATGATATTCGGAGTTGCCACGAATAAAATCACCAGCCCCTGAATTACATTTACCATACTTGTGGAAATCCCTGCTGAATAACTCATTTTCATAGATCCCGCTTCCAAGATCCCAAATAAAAGCGCGCTTAAAAGAATTCCCATCGGATGGTTGTTAGCCAATACCGCTACTGCAATCCCGGTAAATCCAAACCCTGGAGAAAATCCGTCAATAAATCTTCCCATTTTCCCAAAAACTTCTGTTGTACCTGCAAGCCCGGCAAGTGCGCCGCTGATTCCCATCGTCAAAATAGCCGTTGTCATCATCGGGATTCCCGCTGCCTGCGCTGCTGACTTATTCTCTCCCACTGCCCGGATATGATACCCTTCTCTTGTCTTCTTAAAAAGAAAACAAAAGAATCGCTGCTGCAACCGCTACTAACAATGCTGTCGTCAATTGCGTCTTCGGAATCAGTTTCGTCAACATATAATTCGCACCAATATCCACTGTCTGCGCTGTCATGGCACCTTCCTGCTTCAATGGATATGTAACAATATACGAAGTAAAATATTGAATGATATAATTCAACATAATTGCCACAACTACTTCATTGACCTGAAGCTTGATTTTTGCAGCTCCGATAATTGCTCCTACACATGCTCCTGCAAGCATTCCTGCACAAAAGGAGCAAAAAATTCACCAGGAATCGCGATGCTCCCTGCATCATAAGCGCTGTCACCGTACTTGCCATTGCTCCTGCATATAATTGTCCTTCTCCACCGATATTAAAAATCCCGCCTTTATTTGCGAATGCCACTGCGAGTCCGGTAAACAGCAGCGGGATGCTCTTGCTTAACGTATTCGCAAATGCGTTCTTAGATCCAAATGCACCTTCTATCAAAGCGCTGTATGCCTCTAATGGATCATATCCGACCAGAAGCATCACACCTGCTGCAATCAACAACGAACATAAAATTGCACCAAGAGATAATAAAAGATTATGGAGAACTGTCTTCTGTTTCATACCTACACTCCTTTCTTGCCTGCCATAAGTAAACTAATCGATTCTGTCGTATACTTTTCTGTCTCTTGAAGTGACATCATCTCTCCTTTGTAGAGCACTCCAATTCTGTCACTTAACTGAAACAAATCTGACAATTCTGCCGATATCAACAATACTGCCTTCCCCTGATTGCGAAGTTCCAACAAAACATTATGAATAAACTTAATCGCACCGATATCCAGACCTCTCACCGGCTGACATGCTAAAATCAGATCCGGATCTTTATCCACCTCTCTGCTCAGCACTAATTTCTGCTGATTTCCACCTGACAATGCTCCGATGAGCTGATCTCCGTTTACTGCCCGCACATCGAATTTTTCCGTTAATTCTTTTGTTTTCTTTTCAATATACTCCTGATTTAACATCCCTTTTCTGGCATAACTATCTTTGTACTGATTTCCGAGGAGATAATTATCTTTCAGAGAAAATCCAGGTAAGATTGCTCTTTTATAGCGGTCAGACGGTATATATCCGATTCCTCTTTTACACCGTTCTTTCACAGACATTCCGGTAATTTCTTCTTGTTTAAAGAAAATTTTTCCACATTTTACTTTCTCTAACCCCATGATCATCTCTTCCAATTGCTGCTGTCCATTTCCCTCTACACCGGCAATTCCTAAAATTTCTCCGGCACGTATTTCCAAATCCACCGTCTTTTCTGCCTGAGGAAGAAGTCTTACATTTTGTAAAGAAAGAATTGTTTCCCCTTTTTCCACTTTTTTTCTTTCCAACGTCATATCAATCTCATATCCAACCATCAGCGCTGCCAGTTCCTTCTCCGTTGTTTCTGTTGTTTTGAGAAATTCCACTGACTTTCCGCTCCGCAGAATCGTTACATGATCTGATACTGCCATTGTTTCTTTCAGCTTATGCGTGATAAAGATAATCGTCTTTCCCTCTTTTTTCATTTCCAGCAAAATCTGCAGAAGTTGTTCTACTTCTAACGGAGTAAGAACTGCTGTCGGTTCATCTAAAATAATAATTTCCGCACCTCTGTATAATGTTTTCAGAATCTCCACTCTCTGCTTCATCCCAACTGAAATCTCAGAAATCTTTGCATCCACATCCAGATCAAAATGATATTTTTCTGATAAATGTTTTACAATTTCCTTCCCTTTTTTTCTGTCGATCATAAAGTTTCCCGGTTCACTGCCAAGAACAATGTTTTCCCATACTGTCATATTATCGATCAACATAAAATGCTGATGCACCATTCCCAGTCCCATTTCAAATGCTTTCACTGCTGTTTGATGTTTGATCTCATTCCCATTAATTTTGATGCTTCCCCCGTCCGGCTGGTAAAGCCCAAACAAAATCTTCATCAGTGTAGTTTTTCCTGCACCATTTTCTCCAAGCAGACTATGAATCTCTCCCTTTTCCACAAGAAATTCAATCTGGTCATTTGCGATCATTCCAGGAAAGCGCTTTGTAATCCCACGCATTTCTACCGCATACATTCTATTTTCCCTCCCTATCTAAGAATAGATGTATTCCAGTTTTCCTGACATACATCTATTCCCCATTTTCTTATTAATACTGATTTTCTTTCACAAATTTTTTGGCATCTTCAATTGTCGACGGCACTTTGATTTCTCCATCCACAATCTTCTGCTTAATTTCGTCAAGGATCTGAATATCTTCTTCAGATACCGGAACCTTGCTTTCTTCCAATGTATAGTCCATTCCCTCATCAGAGAGTCCCAAAGATACTGTTGTTCCTACTGCAAGATCCTTGTCAATGATTGCACTTTTTGCAATATCATAAGATGCTGTATCTACTCGTTTTAAAATACTTGCAACAATGTGTTCTGGATTGACTGTATTCTGATTTGAGTTACATCCAATTGCATAGAAATCATATTCTTTTGCCGCATCAAATACTCCAAGACCAGCTCCTCCAGCTGCGTGGAAGATAATGTCTGCTCCCTGGTTTTTCTGGCTGATCGCAATCTCTTTTGCTGTTGTAGTATCTCCAAACGGATTATCTCCCGCTACAAAATCTGAAAGACAGTTGATCTTTGGATTTACATACTGTGCTCCCGCCATATATCCAGAATTCCATTTCAAAAGAATCGGTGTCTCCAACGCCGCAATAAATCCGATTGTATCATTGTCTTCCACACCATATGCTGCTGCATCTTTTTTCATCAGTCCCGCAAGAGCACCTGCCAAAAAGGCTCCTTCTTCCTCTTTTGCCGCATAATTTACGACGTTTTCTGCCTCTAATGTTCCATCAATAAATGCGAACTGCTGATCCGGAAATTCCGGAGCGACTTTTGACAATGCATCTGTCTGGTCAAACCCTACACAAATGATTGCACCGTACTCTCCTGACGAAGCCATATCCCGCATCATCAATTCAAACTCTGATACCTGAGTTGGTTCTGCATAATCAAAATCAATATTTAATTCTTCTTTTGCTTTTTCCAAGTCCCTCATAGATCAAATCATTAAATGCCTGATCTCCAAGACCTCCAACTCCTAAATACATCCTACTTTCCCTGCACTGTCTTTTGCTTCCTTTTTACTGTCTTTCTCTGCATTTCCACATCCTGAAAAAATTACAGAAGCCATCATCACCATCGCCAGTCCAACTGCCACACTTTTCTTCTTCATCTTCCTTTTCCTTCCTTTTTTGTTTTATCAAATGTCTGATCTATTCTCTCCAGAATACAGACATAAGTTCATTGATCGCTCTTTCTGCATCTACTTCTAATGCAAAACTAATGTATTCTGCCTCAATCGGCTTTTCCCGTAAATCCGTTACAATCATTCCGCGGCAATAGGTACCGGAGCACTCTACTCTCGCCTTTCTTTTTTGTATTTTCACAATACTTGGAACAACCGCAGCTACCATTGCCAACGGATCGTGCAGCGGACAATTATCCGGTGTATAATTCTGTACTCTTGATCCGTTCATATAGTACTCTAAAGCTTTTTTCATATATTGCACTGCAGGCTTACATCTTTCCGAACAGTATGTTTCCATCTGTTCTACATGTTTTTTTCTCAACCTTGTCTTCAACGTCACATCCAGTCCAACAACTGTAATGTCCATTCCTGTAAGAAATACTTGATCGCATGCTTCCGGGTCTCCTGCAATATTCGCCTCTGCGACCGGAGATACATTTCCCGGTGCATTTACAGTTCCGCCCATCATCACCAGATTTTTTACAAGCTTAGTTGATTCTGGATATTTCTGTACCATCATTGCGATGTTAGTCAGTCGTCCCAATGTTACGATTGTTAACTCCTGCGGGTATTTCTGCAGCATCTCGTAGAGAAAATCTTCTGCTTTGATATCTGTTCTGTAAGAGAAATTCCCCTTCTCCAGCAGTACGTTCCCCACTCCGTTTTCTCCATGGATCCATGCGACCGGACCTTCCCAGGTTCCGTTTAAAGGCTGATTTGCCCCGACAACGACTGGTATTTCTTTCTTTGTATTGGATAATTCAATTATCCTCACGGTATTTTCTGCTGCCTGTACTGCATCTACATTTCCACATCCGGTTGTAATTCCCACAATTTCAACCTCCGGATGATTTAATGCATACAGAAGTGCAATGGAATCATCCACCCCTGTATCGACATCTATTAACATTTTTACCATACTATTTCCTCCGAACTTTACTAATTTTCATTTATTTGTCTACATTATACTTCTGTTTTAGACATATTTCAATTTATTTGTACTTATCATTATATATTTGTCTAACTTATAATTTATAACAAAATGAAAAGAAAGCTGTCACTTCACGACTTTTTTATCGCGAAAGCAACAGCTTCCTTCTTCATAACCTCTATGAACTTCTAATCAAATTGAATACGCAGTCTTTTTTACCGACTTGCTTTCTATTTCTTCCTGCCAACAGAGTGTTCTGCCTGCCCCATCGTTCCATATCCATATAACCTTACGGTACACTCGATGATTTCTTCCACCATATTTTTACCAGCTTTTGCATACTCCGCCACAAGCTGCCCATATCGTACCAATGTCTCCATCGAGTAAGTTTTCAACTCTCCTCTCAGATAGGTTTCAAAAGAAATGTCCTCCACCGTATCTTCCTCTGTATGGATGATCCGCGCCTGCCCCGACAATTGTGGGTATTCCCCTGCCATCTCTTCTCTCCAGCTTACCTGAATGGAAACAATCCCTTCGATCAGCTTTTTCTTTTCTTCAGAAATCTTTGGGAGATTTTCTTCAATCCTTCGATACTCTTCCGGTACTGTTGACTCCATCATATACGCATATTTTTCCATAACAAGATTACGTCCCGCACTTTCCCCGTCGAGAAGATCTCTTTCATAAGAAAGAAGCAGTTCCTTTTTCCAACTGGTAAACTGACTTTTTCTCATAATGTAAAACGTCTCCCAATCATCCTGACACCCAGCTTCTGCCTCCGGTATTTCTTACTTTCTGAAACATGTTCCATTCTAATTGAATGATTGCTTCCAAAATCTCTGTCTTTTCTCTTTTCATTCTCTCTCCTGCCTTTAAAATTCTGTCTGTGTGAATTTCTAGAAAATCTTCCCATCCGTATGTCAGTTTCTGCTCGCGAAGCCGATCCAAAATCATAGCAGAAATCTGCTCGATCTGACATACAATCGGATCGTCCCAATTGACCTCCTGTACTTCTCCTACAGCCTTCCAGTGATCCCTTTCCGGACGTTCGTTTGCCAATGTTTCTATTCGCTTTTGCATTTCTTGCGCTCCGGACAAGTTTTCCATCCCCCGCCATGCCCATTTATAATAAGGCATGTACGTGTGATGAAGCAGATACTCTATATGCACTGCTTCCCGAAGAAATTCCCATAACGCAAAAGAAGCAGCTGTCGTATCGCCGCGACGCATACAGCGGGCGTAATTATATTGTCCTGCCTGTGCCGCTTTTGCTGTCGCTGTTGCAGTTTTTTGCAGCCACAGTTGTTCTGGCATTTCTCTCATCAGGCGTTCCCGGACTCTTGAAAATTCTCCAAGTGGATCTGTAAATACTGCTCCATTTACCGCCATCGCAAGTCGTTCTTCCTGGAAACCGGACCATGCAGAAAATACTTTTTCTCCATCTACTTTTTTATCATCTTCCAGAACAGAGAACCATTCCCTGCCAAGAAAGTTTTCATAGAAATCCGGAATCGAAAATACTCCATCTCGACCAGATCCACGAGCAGAAGCAATTCTCCTCTTATGACCTTGCACCTTCGACGGGAGTTGTTCATAAGCGCTCTGAAGTCGGTCGCCAATCTTGTCATAGTCTTCCTGTATCAGCCACATACAGAATGCTGCGCCATAATCGTGATCTTCTGAAAGCATATCATCAAATCCAAGGCATTCCGATCCTTCCCCGACAAGTCCAACCGCGATTCTGTCCGCATATTCCGGAAACTGTTCCCGGATCATACGTTTCCCAAACTGTTCGTAATAAGCGCGCGCCAGTTCTATCCCTTTTTTTCGGTCTTTTTCGCTTTCTGGTCTTCTTTCATATGATTTACTTTCCACTGCAGAACACCTTTTTCTTGCATGCGCCGCCTTTTCCCGGAGGATTCCTGCTTCTTTTGGAAATCCCGCCGTCTCCAGCACCATTGCACAGTTTTCACAGGTAACTGCATAGGCATCATTTTCTCCATACGTATCTAAAATCATTCGGAGTGCCTTTGTATAGCTGTCAATTGCCTCTTCATATCTGCCCGCCAGATAATAGCCATGTCCACACGCAGAAAGTGCAGCTGCATAGTGTGGATCTTGTGTATTCCCTGCCTCATATAACACCAATGCCTTCTCCAGACAATTTAAACCTTCCGAAATCTGCCCTGTTTTCAAATACAATTCTGCCAGATTCGTGTAAGTTGCCGCTGTCTCTTCCTTTGCATCTGCAGTTTGTAAAATGACGGAAAGCGCTTTTTGCAGACAGCTGAGCGCCTCTTCATGCGCATTTTGTCTCTCATAGGCCAAACTCATATTATTATAAAGCCCTGCAAATCTTGCATCTTCGGAAGGAAGACAGATACTGTAGATCTGCTCCGCCTCCCGGTAGGCTTCCAGCGCAGCTTCATACTGCCCCGCTGCCCGCAGTGCAGTCGCTGCGTTTACTAAAGTCGTTCCATGTTCTGCACTTTCCAACATGCCAAGCTTTCTGATCTGTTCCAATGCCTCCCGGGCATTCTGCACTGCCTCCTCATGTCTGCCAACACTGCGATAATACCCTGTCAGTTCATTTAACAGGATCAGCACCTCTTCCCCACTGCTTTTCTTCTGACTTTCTTCTTCTTTTGCCTGCATCAGCGCCTCTGTCAAGAACTGCTCCGCCTCCTGTATCTGCTTTGTGGCAAACAGCTCATCCAACTGTCTTAACACTTCCTGTATCTGCATACATTTTCTTCCTTCTCTACCGGATTCTGTCCGGGAATCCTACTTTGCGCTGTACTTTCCGCAATGTCTTTGTCGCAAAATAGTTTGCCTTCTCTGCATTGTTCTTAATAATTCCATCGATAAATGCTTTATCTTTTTCTAACCTTGCGTATTCATCCTGAAGCGGTTTTAATACAGATACTACTGCTTCTCCAACTGCCATCTTAAAGTCTCCATACCCTTTTCCGTCAAATTCCTTTACCGTCTCATCTGGAGTCTTTCCTGTACATGCACTGTAAATATCAATCAGGTTTTTCACACCCGGCTGTTCTTCACGGTACAGGATCTGTGCTTCTGAATCTGTCACCGCACGTTTGCATTTGCGCATGATTGTATCCGGATCATCCATCAGATAAATACTTGCATTTGGATTCTCATCTGATTTTGACATTTTCTTAGCTGGATCCTGCAGACTCATAATCTTTGCTCCTACTTTTCCGACATATGGCTCCGGAATCGTAAATACATCTCCGTATACCCCATTGAAACGCTGTGCGATATCTCTTGTCAGCTCCAGATGCTGCATCTGGTCAATGCCCACCGGAACAACATCTGCCTGAAACAATAAGATATCGGCCGCCATCAGAACTGGATATGTAAACAATCCTGCATTAATATTATCTGCATGTTTTGCTGATTTATCCTTGAACTGTGTCATACGGTTCAATTCTCCCATATAGGTATAACAATTTAAAATCCATGCAAGTTCCGCATGTCCTGACACATGTGACTGATAATAAATACAATTTTTTTCCGGATCAAGTCCTGCTGCAATGTAAAGTGTCAAAAGAGCACGTGCCCGCTTCCGAAGTGTCGCCGGATCTTGTCTTACCGTGATAGAATGCATATCCACCACACTGTAGAAGCACTCATATTCATCGCTTAATGTCACCCAGTTCTTAAGCGCCCCAAGATAGTTTCCAAGTGTCAGATTTCCTGTTGCCTGCATTCCGCTGAATAATACTTTTTTGTCATTGATCATTGTCTTTTCCTCCTAAATAAAAAACGCCCATAGCCAAAGCTAGGGACGTCGGTATTACGTGGTGCCACCCTGATTCATATCTTCCCGCATCAAACTTCCTGTTGTTTGCCAAGATATAACTCTTGTCTCTGTAACGTGAGAACACGGCTCCACTACTAAAAGGCTCTTGCCTCCGTTCATTTCGCATCTCCCAAATCCATTCGCTGTCACTTTCCATACCGGCTTCCACCATCCCCGGCTCTCTGTCATGTTCCATGGCAGTTACTACTTTTGGTCACTGATTTTATCTAAACTATCTGAATTACTGTAAGTCTAACATCTGCCCGCAGGAAAGTCAAGCAGACCTATCTTCTTTTCTATGATTCTTTTCTATGACTTTACCAGTCTTCAACCTCATCGTCATAATAGATAACTCCTTCTTCTATGACCTTTGCAATGCCATCCTCAATTTCTATCACAGATACCGCACAATTTTTCTGAACACCACTGTCCCAAAACTGCTCTACCCCGATTCCTTTCACCGTATCTAAAAGTGCCCGAAGCATTGCGCCATGCGTGGATAACAGAATCGTCTTATTTTCATATGCTTTCTTCTCACAGAGATCTGCAAGAAACCCTTTTGCTCTTTTAAGCAGTTCTTCAAAACTCTCTCCACCTTCCGGAGCCTGATAACATGCTGGATCATCATAAAAATAATGGAACTTTGGATCCGGTATATTCATCTTCTCACCCTTGCAATAATACCCTTCCAAACATCCAAATCCCATCTCCGCCAGTCTCTCATCTTCCAAAAGAGGAATTTCTCTGCCTTCCAGCAAAATCTCGGCTGTCTCCTTTGCCCTCTTCAGAGGACTTGTGATTGCCAGATCAAACGAAAGATCTCTCAAATGTTTTGCCGTCTTTCTCGCAAGAGTCCTCCCGAATGTATTAAGCTCAATATCCGACTTTCCCTGTAGCTTTCTTTCCTTGTTCCAGTCTGTTTCTCCATGTCTGATTAAATATAGCTTCATTTGCTCACCAAACCTTCCTCTCCCATCTTTTCCTGATTTTATTCTCATTGTATCACACTTTTTCCTCACTTGCACAAAAATCAAAAGCATTTATAATGGAAGAATCAAACACTGGAGGTAATACAATGGAAAAAATCACAAGTTTTACAATCGATCATAACAAACTCGTTCCTGGACTCTATGTCTCCCGGAAAGATCATGTAGAAGGAGCAGTCATCACTACTTTTGACATCCGCATGACCAATCCAAATGAAGAGCCTGTCATGAATACCGCTGAGATGCACACCATAGAACATCTTGCCGCCACCTTTCTCCGCAACCACTCCGTGTATGGCAAGAAAACTATCTATTTTGGTCCAATGGGATGTCGTACCGGTTTCTATCTGCTTCTTGCCGGAGATTACCAGTCCTCAGACATTGTCGATCTGATGCGGGAACTTTTTGTATTTATTGCAGACTATTACGATGAAGTGCCTGGAGCAAGCGCCAAAGACTGCGGAAATTATCTGGACATGAACCTTCCGATGGCACGTTTTCTCGCAAAAAAATATTTGAATGAAGTCCTCACAGGCATTCAGGAAGAACAATTATATTATCCTGAATAACTATATGAAAATGAAAGCAGACATGTTCTGTCAAATACTCATTCCTGTTTTTTAACTCGAATAAGTACTCTGACAGAACATGTCTGTTTTTTCACAGTATTTTTCTAAAATAACCTATATGATCTTACAATCCAATTTAATGCATACCTTTTTTCAGCACATTTTCCCTGATGTACAAATAGGTAGCCTCCTCCCCCTGCTCTGCCAGCATCACAAGAAGTGTCTCTAACAGTTTCTGGGTTTCCGGATGCATCATTTTTTCATATCCGCTGCCACTCTCATAATATTCCAATGCACTCCGATTGGTATATTCGTCTTTTTTATAAACTTTACAGGCCGCAATCCGATCTACAAACATCTCGACGACATATTTTTCTGGCATTTTCATGCCTGACCAAACCACTCTCTCCATCCAAGGCATAATCAATCCAGTATTCATAGTGATGACGGTTTCGTCCTTTATGATGCAGCCATGCAGAAGAGTATCCTATCGCCTCCCGCTCAGCATTGTTCGGACTTCTCGTTCCCTGATAATATTTTGCTCCGATTCTGAATTCCGTCCAACTATATTTTGACAGATCATGGAGAACGCCCTGACGGTATAGTCCCAAGACGGAAACACTCTCTCATCACCAGCAATTTATGATATGTAATTGTACAAAAATGTCTCCATGCATTTCCCATTTTGTTCATCCCTACCTTAATGCTTCTTATTATCAAAGCCCAATACTTTACAGCATCTTAATATATCAGCAGACCTATTCCAAGCAACACAAGTAAGTGTAGTGGATAAAATAAGTAAAATACATATTTCATCTTCGGTCCCTGTTCTCCGTTGTATAGAAGAATAAACGGCAGCGCCAGCACCGCAAACGCCTGGATATATCCCATCAGCAAAATATTGACTGCAGCTACCGAAAGACACATCCATACTTTCTTTTCACGGAATGCCCAAAAACACAAAATGAGTAAGAGCCCCATCGAACTGTAATCCGTCCTCAAAAACTCTGCAAACAGCATAAATAGGATGACCATCAAAAAGTTTAAAACAGCTGGATACCGTTTCGTCAGATAGTAAAGCATAACCAACCCTATGAATAATGTGAAGAATACATTCTGGTGTGTTCCGTCTAAAATCCTTCCATAGAACAAAAGATCAAATGGGATCTCTGAGATCAATGCAAATAATCCTATTCTTGTCATATACCGGATCACGTCATGCGTGTGCATAAACCCTTCCACCAGAAGGAAGCAGAAAATCGGGAAAGCAATCCTTCCGATGATTCGCAAAATCGGATATTGCGGAAGCAGCACCGCTCCCACATGGTCGATGAGCATCGTTGTAATTGCAATCATTTTCAGCCAAAAAGAATTCAATCCTACTTTTTTCGTCATTCCATTCATATGCTTCTTGTTCCTCTCATTGTTTCTTGGGACATCCCTGCAACAAAAGCCGCCACACTGCGTCCTTCCAAAATTATACTTCTTTTTCCTTCGATCAAAAGAGGCTGTTCATAGAATCCTTCTTCAGTCGACATCACCTGATACCATGCTTGATCTTTCGGCAAAGCTGGAAGGGCGAAAGAATGTGCGATCCAGTGCATATTATAGAGAAGGAAACAGTTGCTCTCTTTCTTTGGACTTCCACTGTATAAAATTCCAAGCTGCCTGCTCGACGCCTCCTGTTGGATCTGCCACGCCGCCTCTCCATGATAGGAAATATCAGGAATACCGCTGCCACTTCGGTCTGTTCCTGTCAGTGCTTCCTTCTGGTGGAGTATGCCATGCTTTTTCCGAAAAGCAATTAACTCTTTGACATAGTGAAAAAATGATTTTTCTCGCTCCAGTCTGCTCCAGTCTACCCACCCGGTCTCATTATCCTGACAGTAGACATTGTTATTTCCACCTTGACTGTTTCCAAATTCATCTCCTGCAAGAAGACAAGGTGTCCCCTGTGCAGTCATTAAAAGAAACATCGCATTTCTCTTCTGTCCCTGCCGCAGTTTCACTATCTGCTTTTTGCGTGTCTTCCTTCTACCCCACAATTCCAACTATAATTATAGTCCGGCCCATCCTGATTCTGTTCTCCGTTTGCTTCGTTATGCTTTGCATCATACGATACAAGATCTTCCAAGGTAAAACCGGTATGATTTGTAATATAGTTGCAGGATCCGGACACAGAAGTTTTCCTTCGGAACTGTTCTGCTACACTGGCAATCATTCCTTCATCACCTTTTAAAAATCTCCGCATCGTATTCTGAAAGGATTCGTCTTTGATAAAGCAATTTTGTCCCACTTAAAACCGGATCTCTCCGCAAAAATTCTACAGGTACCTGATACGGATTTAAAAGAAATCCGTCAATATGATACTCCATCACATAATACCTCAGACAGTCCTCCACAATCTGAAACCTTGTCTGTGCTGTAAAGGGAAAATCAAGTACTACTTCAATCCCTTCCCGGTGACATGTCTTTACAAGTTCTTTCAACTCTTTTTGCGCATCATGATCTGATGCATAAGATGCCTTTGGTGCAAAGAAAAATCCCTCTCCATATCCCCAGTAATTGACCTTTCTTCCGCGCTCTTCAAATTCATAAACCGGCATGCACTGGATCTGATTAATCCCAAGCTCTTTCAGATAAGGAAGCTTTTCCATCACGCCACGAAACGTCCCCTTTTTCTTCACTTTGGAAGAGGAATGTCTTGTAAATCCTCTTACATGGAGACTGTATGCAATGACGTCCTCTTCCGGAATCCGCAGCGGGCAGTCATCTTCCCATGGATATTCTTCCTTTTGGGGAAGCTTTCCTCTCACTTGATGTGGTGTAAAATCCGCCTGATCGTTCCATCGTTCTCTCCCTGCAATCCCTTTTGCATAAGAATCGGTAACAATCTTGCCATCGATCTCATAGTTGTATTCACACGCTTGTGCAGGAAGATCTGATAACATCACACAGCGCACTGTCCCAATCCCGGCTTCCTCTTTCATCGGAATCTTCTCCATCGGAACATTTTCACCACACTTATATAACAGAAGGGTACATTGCTTCCCCTCTTTGACCTCCACCGCAAAATTTAATGCTTCTTTCTGCCTACTGACGCCAAGCGGCAGTGGTGCTCCCTGTACGACCTTCATTTCTTCCTCCCTTATTTCACCTATTATTGCCAGCCATCTGCCCCATACATATCAACATTATCCTTTGTGATCAGAAAAGTTTCTTCATAAATCGGCTCTTTTATCTTTTCCCCATCCAGCACCTGGAATGCTGATTTTACTGCATCTTTCCCAAGGGTAATCGGCCGCTGAGCTGCTGTTCCTACAATGATATCGTCTGATTTTTGCAATTCCTTTTTCAAATCCGGAGAACCGTCTACTCCGTAAATCACAACCCCGGCATAAGCCTGATCTGTCTCTGCTGCCACCTTTGCTCCAAGCGCTGTCTGGTCATTTCCACACATGATCACATCCACATCCGGATATTGTTTCAGAAGCCTTTTTGTAGTTTCCATAGATATTTCTTTACTTCCATTGACATTCTCTCTTGCGACAATCTCAAATCCCTGATCCGCAATTGCCTCTTCAAATCCGGTAATCCTCTCGTTGATCGAATTTGTATTCGGACATTCTAAGATCAGTACCTTCCCTCCTTCTGGAAAACGCTGTACGACATCTTCTCCACATAGATATCCTGCCTGCTTGTTATCTGTTCCAACATAGGCATCTACCAGATTAAGATCCTTCACTTCTGTGTCAATGTTGATAATCTTGACACCTGCTTCTCTCAGGGCATCCAATCCCGGCTGAATCGTCTCCCAGTTTACAGGGCTTAAGAAAATCGCATCAATGCCTTCTTCAATCATTTCATTGATCTGTTCCAGCTGAAGGGTATCATCCCCCTTCGGATCGCGCGTGATCATTTGCCCGCCCTGCTTCTCCACTTCTTCTCGGATTGCCTCTTCCAGCACAGCAAAGTATGGATTATCTGCCATCGTCGTACAGGTATATCCGAATGTATAAACTTCTGTCTCTTCCTGTTTCTCCTCCTCTGGACTTACTGCATTATCTTCAGGTGTCCCTACATTTTTCTTACAGCCTGAAAAAGGCAGTATACACAGAATCATGCAGAGGATGATTGATAGTATCTTCTTTTGCATATGTTTCCTCCTATATCATCATATAACATTCTACTAAACACATATTTCACACATATAAATTTAATTTTACCTATTTTTATTTCAATGTCAATAGTTTTCCCCTTGCATTTCTGACCGGAGTCTGATAGAGTTATCATATCAGTAATTCAAAGATGAATGAAGCAGAAAAGGAGAATATTATGAGTGAACACAACCACGATTGCAACTGCAATCACGACGATTGTAACTGCGGATGCCACAATGATGAAGCAGTCACAGTAACTTTAACATTAGACAACGATGAAGTAGTTGAATGTGCTGTCCTCACGATCTATGAAGCAGATGAAAGAGAATACATCGCACTCCTCCCTCTGAACGAAGATGGAGAGAATGAAGACGGAGACGTATTCATCTACCGCTATAAAGAAGTAGACGGAGAACCTACTCTTGAGAACATCGAAGATGACGATGAGTACGAAGTTGCTGCCGATGCTTTTGACGAATGGCTTGATGAGCAGGATTTTGATGCTTTAGACGACGAAGAATAGATTCCATCTGATCCCGAGCAGAAGCAATTGTAAAACGAGGCACTG
>ENA-OQAB01000459-OQAB01000459.1-human-gut-metagenome-genome-assembly--contig:-NODE-459-length-22461-cov-4.184517_pt1 | contig 22461 bp, 23 predicted proteins | sample MGYA00242490_ERZ504517 | MGnify/ENA primary metagenome ERZ504517 (study PRJEB26092, sample SAMD00036298) | human gut metagenome | host: Homo sapiens | study: EMG produced TPA metagenomics assembly of...
GAAAAGAAAGGGAAGGACATGGACGAACAAGAAAGAAAAAAAGGAAGGAAAAGGCATATCAGGATTATGTCAAAACAAAGACACCAGTGCACAACGTCTATCTGAATATGGCAAAAGCATTTGTGACAGGCGGAACCATCTGTGTGGTCGGGCAGTTTTTTATGAATTTCTGTAAAAATGCAGGATGCACAGAAGAAATCAGCGGAACATGGACATCACTCATGTTAGTTTTGCTCAGTGTACTTCTCACCGGATGGAATTTGTATCCGGGGATTGCGAAATGGGGAGGCGCAGGGCGCTCGTACCGATCACCGGATTTGCCAATTCTGTGGCAGCACCGGCGATTGAATATAAGAAAGAAGGACAGGTATTTGGAATCGGATGTAAAATATTTACGATTGCAGGCCCGGTTATTTTATATGGGATTGTGACATCCTGGGGATTGGGGCTGATTTACTATCTGTTATTGAAAGTCGGGGTGATTGTATGACAATGGTAAGAGGAAGTCAGAGTATCTGTTTTCAGGAGGCGCCATATGTGATCAGCGCCGGGTCGATTGTAGGAAAAAAAGAATTTGAAGGACCGCTTGGAAACCTGTTTGATATGGCGGGGGAGGACAACCTGTTTGGGGAACAGACCTGGGAAGCAGCGGAGAGCAGAATGCAGAAGGAAGCGTGCGTTCTGGCATTGGAAAAAGCAGGAATTGATGCCAAAGAGGTTCGATATTTATACGGGGGAGACTTGCTGCGGCAGGGAATTGCAACTTCCATGGGAGTGGAGGCACTTCAGATTCCTATGTTTGGACTTTATGGGGCTTGCTCTACTTCAGGGGAAGCACTTGCACTTGGATCTATGGCAGTGGCGGCGGGGTATGGAGAATACATGCTTGCGGTGACATCGAGCCACTTTGGAAGTGCAGAGAAAGAATTCCGATTTCCGCTGGCATATGCCAGTCAGAGGCCGCTGTCTGCCCATTGGACTGTAACAGGGAGCGGCGCCTTTTTAATAGGAAAGAAACGGAGTCATGTGAGAGTGTCAGGAGTAACCGTTGGAAAGATTGTTGACTATGGGCTTAAGGATTCGCAAAATATGGGAGCATGTATGGCTCCGGCGGCGTGTGATACGATTTTGCAGAATCTAAAAGATTTTGGGAGACAGGAAACCGATTATGATCGGATCATTACCGGAGATCTTGGGTATGTAGGGCAGACGATTTTGTTTGATCTTGTGAGAAAAAAAGGAAAGGATATCAAGCAGAATCATATGGATTGTGGAATGACAATCTTTGATCAGCAAAGGCAGGACACGCATGCAGGAGGAAGCGGATGCGGATGTGCGGCGGTGACACTGGCAGCATATATTCTTCCAAAAATTGAGAGCGGAGAATGGAGACGTGTGTTGTTTGTACCGACAGGGGCACTCATGTCAACAGTCAGCTTCAATGAAGGGGAAAGTGTCCCGGGCATTGCACATGGCATCGTGCTGGAACATTGTTGATGAATTAGGAATGTGTGAGAAAGAGAGGAAACATTGTGGATTATGTCAAAGCATTTTTGGTGGGAGGATTGATCTGTGCACTTGTGCAGATTTTACTTGATCGGACAAAATTAATGCCGGGGAGAGTGATGGTATTGCTCGTGTGCTCTGGCGCGGTACTTGGATTTTTAAATATTTATCAGCCAATTGTTTCTTTTGCAAAAGCGGGAGCAAGTGTTCCGCTGCTCGGATTTGGAAATCTGTTATGGAAAGGAGTCAAAGAGGCAGTCCGAAAGGATGGTCTAATCGGCATTTTTACCGGAGGATTTACAGCGAGCGCTGCAGGAATTTCGGCGGCACTTGTATTTGGATACCTTGGTTCGCTTGTGTTTGAGCCGAAAATGAAAAAGTAGAAAAATAGTAAAAAGATGTTGTTTTCTGTCGAATATAATGTTATGGTAAAAAGGTGAATTTAAAATGTATTAGTTATGAGGAGGAAGCCTATGGATTACACTGGCATTATTATTCCGTTTGTAGGTGGGCTTGGAATGTTCATCTACGGTATGCAGATTATGGCACAGGGACTGGAAAATGCTGCTGGCAATAAGATGAAATCTTTGCTCGAAGTTTTGACGAAGAACAAGTTTTTTGGGGTATTGCTTGGAGCATTTATTACGGCTGTGATTCAGAGTTCATCAGCTACAACTGTTATGGTTGTTGGTTTTGTAAATGCGGGAATCATGAACCTGACACAGGCAATGGGAGTTATTATGGGAGCCAACATTGGTACAACTGTCACAGGATGGCTTGTATCGAGTGTGGAATGGGCAAAGATGTTAAGCCCGGCGAATTTGGCACCAATCGCAATTATTATCGGTGTGGTGATCATGCTGACAGGAAAGAGACGTTCCACAAAGGATATTTCAAGTATCATTGTTGGATTTGGTATTTTATTTGTCGGTATTTCTACAATGTCAGGAGCAGTTTCTCCACTGAAAGAATCAGAAGCATTTTGTAATATTTTTGTGACACTTGGAAAGAATCCATTCCTTGGAATTCTTGCAGGAACAATTGTGACAGCTGTGATCCAGAGTTCTTCTGCATCTGTCGGAATCCTTCAGAGTCTTGCAGCAGCAGGACTTGTTCCGATGAGTGCAGCAGTTTATATCATTATGGGACAGAACATCGGTACATGTGTGACAGCGATGCTTTCCAGTGTTGGAGCAAAGAGAAATGCAAAGACAGCAGCATTGATGCATTTGCTGTTCAATGTAATCGGTACTGTGATTTTCAGTATTGTGGCAATTATATTCTTTACAGTTATGAATCCGGCTCTGGGAGAAAATTTGATCACCCAGACAGAGATCAGTACTGTTCATACAATCTTTAATATCGGAACAACGGTATTGCTTTTCCCGGTATCCAACTGGATTATCACATTGGCAAAGAAACTTGGCCGTGTAGAAGAGTGTACACAGGAAGACGACGTTGTATTACTGGATGACAGAATGCTTCAGACACCAGGTATTGCATTACAGTCTACCGTGACAGAGATTGTAAGAATGGGAAATATTGTTGCAGAGACATTGAAAGAATCTAAGGAAGTGCTCTTTACAAAGAGCGAAGAGACGATAAAAAGTATCAAGGAGAAAGAGTCTGTTGTAGATAAGCTTAGTGCAGGAATTACAGATTATGCTATTAAGATTACAGCGCTTCAGGTCAGTGAGAAGGAACATCAAGATGTGGCACATTTACTCCAAGTCGTATCAGATATGGAACGGATCTGTGACTACTGTGAGAACATTTCAGAGTGCGCAGAGGCGATGCGCGAGAGAAAGCTAGAATTCTCAGAAATTGCGACAGAAGAGATCAAACAGATGATGGACGTCTGTGTGGAAAGTTATCTTTACGCAAAGGAGGCATTCTTTGAGAAGAGTTCAGAGAAAGCAGTGAAAGTGATTGAGAAAGAAACACTTGCAGATGATCTGGAGGTACGTTTGAGAAATAAACATATCAAACGCCTTGCAAATAATCAGTGTAATGCAGAGACGGGTATCTTCTATTTAGATACGCTCGTTTCTATGGAGAGAATTTCAGATCATGCAAGAAATATTGCAGAAGAAATTATGAATCCGGAAAACTAAATATAAAATGAAAATAGGAGTTGCTGCAAAATAGATGAGGAATCACTATGGAGCAGTGACTCCGTTTTTATGCCACAAAATCAGAAAACGAAATCCGAAGAGTCCGTAATCTGTGGTATAATAAGATATGAGCAATAAATTAAAATACTACAAAAATCATACCGAATAAGGAGTTCTATTATTCTGAAATTATACTCAATAAAAAAGACTGGGAAGAGTATAAAAAGTGGGGCAATGAAAATTGAAAAAATATTATCAAGAGAGCTTGGAAACAGGCTCTCTTTTTTGAAACAGGAAGATATTAAACGCGTTAGTAACACGTTAGTAACAAAAGTGCATGAAAACCTATTAAAATCGTGATATGAAATTAAGAAATTATTAAATATTTATAAATAAAAAATATTGTATGATATGGTATCATAATTTCAAGTGAGTGTAATGTTTTTCTTTTTTACAGAATTGAGAGTATTATTAGGATATGGGAGTGCATGGATGTCTGGTCATGTGGTGTGGAAGTGAAAGAAAAAACGCATGGATTTGACCGATGCAGAGAAAGGAGCAGTGAAGTGAAGAAGATCATTGAGGCGAAACACTTGTTTAAGTTGTACCGTGTAGGAGACAGTATCGTGCGTGCATTAAATGGCGTGAATTTTAGTATCTATGAAGGAGAGTTTTGTGCAATCGTCGGGACTTCCGGTTCGGGAAAGTCAACACTGTTAAATATGCTTGCAGGACTTGAAAAACCAACCAAGGGTGAGGTGATTATCAATGGCGTTCATATGGAAAAGTTAAATGAAGATGGACTTGTAAAATTCCGCAGGGAGAACGTAGGTTTTATATTTCAGTCTTTCCATTTGATCGGGACGATGAATGCAGTAGAAAATGTGGCATTGCCGCTGAGCTTCCGAGGGGTGCCAAAAAGTAAGCGGATGAAGATTGCTAATGAGATGCTTGATCTTGTCAATTTGAAAAAGCATAAAAAGCATCTGCCGAATCAAATGTCGGGCGGACAGCAGCAGCGAGTCGGAGTAGCGAGAGCTCTTGTAGTGGATCCGAAGATTATTTTTGCAGATGAACCGACAGGAAATCTGGATTCGCATACGTCAGAAGAGGTGATGCGTTTGATGCAGAAAGTAGTTAAGGAGCAGAAGAAGACACTGGTAATGGTCACGCATGACAATCATCTTGCAGAGTATGCAGACAGAGTGTTCCATATTATTGACGGGGAGATTGTAAAGATCGTTGATAATCGGGAACAAGGGAAAGAAAAATCAGAAGAGAGTGGAAAGGAAAGAAAGCAATGAGAAGCAAAAAGAGATGGGCAGCATTCCTTCTCTGTGCAGCAATGGTGTTGCCTGCGGAAGTGTATGCAAAGGAACTGAATACAGAAAAGGAAATGATGACAACGGAAGAGGGACAAACGCAGATTGGTCTGGAGATGACATCCCAGATTGAAGGAAATGAAAGCGATGTCCTTCTCTACCGGGCGGGGGAGACAAAAAATTTATTATTAAATTTCACAAACACAGGAAATACACCGTTGACTTGTGTCAACGTGACTCCGAGAGTAAAAGCAAATACAGACGCGTGGCCGTTTGAGATTGAAAACAAAAATTATACACAGACAGTGGATGCAATCGCACCTGGAGAGACAAAGGCAGTATCTTATGCATTTACTGCACGGCAGGATGTAGTATCTCGCTACTACAAATTGAAATTTGATCTGACATGTGCGGAAGGTACGATTTCGGAACAAAGTGTTTTTTTGAAAACGGATGTCAAAGAGGAAAACCAGAATCAGCAAGATCCAGGGCAGCAAAAGCCTGACCAGCAAGACCAGGGAAGTGGGGAACAAAATGGATCCGTTTCTTATCCGTACGATGCAGGCGGAGTATATAATGGAGGAGAGGTTGTATCTGGTGGAGGTGAGACAAAGACAGGAGTGCCACGTGTTATCGTGTCCGGATTTAATACAGATCCGGCAGAGATTCCTGCGGGAAGTAACTTTAATCTGATTGTACATTTACAGAATACCTCTCAGGATACGGCTGTTTCCAATATGCTCTTTGAATTCAATGCTCCGGCGGAAGGCGCGGAGTCAAGCGGAGCAGCCCCGGCATTTCTTCCAGTTTCCGGATCCAGCTCTGTCTATTTGGATCATATTCCGGCAGGAGGGACGAAAGATATTGCGATTGCTCTGAATGCACGGGCAGATTTGCTTCAAAAGCCATACAGTATTGAATTGTCCATGAAATATCAGGATGGCAATGCAACACAGTATGAGGGACATGCGGCGCTTGCAATTCCGATCAAGCAGGCGGCGAGATTTGAGTTCAGTGAGGTGGAAGTCAGCTCGCCGGAAATCGCAGTCGGTGATGAAGCGAATATTATGTGCAATATCTATAATCTTGGACGTACCAAACTTTATAATGTAAAGGCGAAATTTGAGGGGGAAGGAATCAAAGGAAAAGAAGTATTTGTAGGTCATGTGGAATCAGGATCTTCTGCCGCTATTGATGGAATGGTAACTGGGGAGAAAGAGACGACCGGAGATGGCAGAATGAAGATGATTGTGACTTATGAAGACGAGGCAGGAGCCTCATACTCGACAGAACAGGAATTTCAGCTTCTTGTGACTCCAAAACAGGAAGATGCAGGAATGGTATTTAGCCCTGAAACAGAGCCGGAAAAGAAAGGATTTCCGATTCTGCCAGTTGGGATTGCAGTAGTAATACTTGCGGGAGGGATTGCTGCGATTATCATCGTAAAGAAGAAAAAACAAAGAAAGCTTCAAGAAGAGGAGGAGAGCTTGGCAGATGAGTTTGATAGACTTACTGAGGATGAGTAGTGGAAATTTAAAGCGCAGAAAACTCAGGACTTTTCTGACTGTTCTCGGTGTGGTGATCGGTACAGCTTCCATTGTCGTGATGATTTCACTCGGACTTGGCATGCAGAAATCCATGTATAAGCAAGTGGAGGAATCTGGTGGGATTACAAATATTGATGTCACTGGGAAGAATAATGGGGGAGGCGGTGTCATCATCAGCAGTGATATGATGCATCAGGATCAGGAGTCGGAAAAATACATTACAGATGAGGCCATCAAAGAGTTGAGCAAGATAGAACATGTGAAAATGGCGTCTCCGGTGTTGTCAAATGTCAGCGATGATTCTCAAAGGGAATTATGAGGGATACATTGATTTGAGAGGAATGCGTCCGGAAGCATTGGAGGAGCAAAATATTCCACTGATAGAGGGGAGTCGTCTTCCAGAGACAAAGACATCCAATTTGGAGCTGATCATCGGTAATTTGATTCCTGAGATGCTTTATGAAAAAAATACAGGAAAAGGATATTGGGAAACCGGAAAACTGCCAGAAATCGATTACATGAAGGATTCTTTGTTCTTAATCTTAGATTCGGATGCATATTTGGCTTCCAAACAGAATGGAACAAGTTCTTTGGAACAGTCACTTGGCAAGAATGAAGGGCAGGGAGGAAACCAGGCAAGCGCAAAAGCGCCAAAAAAATATGTTGTCCATGCCAGTGGGATGGTGAAGGGAGACTTAAACACCTATAATTCACATTCTTATTATGTATATTGTGATCTGGATACGCTGATTGCTTCTCTGAAAAAAGAGTATGGAACGAAGCCGATTCCCGGGCAGCCGACGACAAAGTCTGGAAAGCCATATAAGGAATTTGTATATTCGTCCGCCTGTGTGCAGGTAGATGATATTGACTATGTAGAGGAAGTGTCAGCCAAAATTCGAGAAATGGGATATACCGCGAACAGCAATGCAGAATATTTAAAAAGCATGCAGAGTCAGTTTGCGATCATTCAGGCTGTACTTGGAGGAATTGGTGCAGTATCACTTCTTGTAGCAGCAATTGGAATTGCCAATACGATGATGATGTCCATCTATGAGAGGACTAAGGAGATCGGTGTCATCAAAGTACTTGGGTGCAGTCTGAAAAATATCAAACAGATGTTTCTGATCGAGGCAGGTTTCATCGGACTTTTGGGAGGTGTGATTGGAAATATTTTGAGTATGCTTCTGTCATTTGGAATCAATACAATTGCCGGAAGCATGGGAAGTGCGATGGGATTTGAAGGAGACATTTCATATATTCCAATTTGGCTTATTCTGGCTTCCCTTGGATTTGCAATTTTGGTCGGGATGGCAGCAGGATATTTCCCGGCGCTGCGTGCTATGAGGTTAAGTCCGCTTGCGGCAATCCGTAACGAATAGAAAAACTGGAAGAGAGGTGTAAAAAGCCTCTCTGTTTTTTAGGTATGTACAAAATTTGTTGTTTCCATTAGAAAAGGCTTGTATTTTCAGCGGTTTATCTCAAAATAAAAGGGAAGAAAAATGGCTGAGAAAAATAAAAAATTGAAATGAGGAATGAATATGAAAAAGGCACTGATCGTTGTGGATATGCAAAATGATTTTGTAGATGGAAGTCTTGGAACAAAGGAGGCACAGGAAATCGTAGAAGCAGTGGAGAAGAAAGTAAAAGCTGCCCGGGAAATGGGGACAGAACTTCTTTTCACAAGAGATACCCACGGAGAAGATTACCTTCAGACAAAAGAGGGGAAGTCGCTTCCGGTTATCCACTGTGTCAAAGAAACAGAAGGCTGGGAGATCATAGACTGCCTGAAGCCTTATGCTGACAGAATTTTTGACAAGGAAACTTTTGGAAGCATTGCTCTGGCTGATTATGTTGCCGAGCAAGGATATGAATCCATTGAGCTTGTCGGTCTCTGCACAGATATTTGTGTTGTGTCAAATGCACTTCTTCTAAAAGCACGTCTTCCAGAGACAGACATTGTTGTGGATCGAAGCTGCTGTGCAGGAGTAACTCCAGAGAGCCACGAGGCGGCGCTGTCTACGATGCAGATGTGTCAGATCCAGATACTATAACAGTTTTTGATGGTAGGAGATGAAAGAGATGTTTCGATTATGGGGAAAGATATTTAAAGACAACCGGATGGTACGCGATACGGTCATCTGTATTGAGGAGGAAGATACGAGGACACATAAAATTTTCCGTGCATTAGATGAAATCTGTTACGAATTTGATCTGAGTAAACCAATTTGGCTGAATCATACAATCAGTGAATTTCAGAGACATGACAAGGCAAGATTTTATCAGGATAATTTTGTGGATTCCATCGACTTTGACTATCTGGAAATTCATATTATTGAGGAGTAAAGAAAAGGACAGGGTGTGCTTATCTTTCTTCTATGGAGAAAATGGGACAACATACGAAAAAGTATAAAGAATATTAAAAAATTGTGAAATTTAAGACAATTAAATCATCCTATGTTATAATAATTGTATCAAATGATTTTTCGGATACAAGGAGAGAAGGAACGTGATGAGAACAGTGGTAAAAAATTACGAGGATGTGGATAGTTGGAAGACTGTCATGTTTTTGTACAATGCCGCAATGAAAGAAGTAGGAACGAAACTGGAAATATTAAATGATGAGTTTCAGCATGTACACAAGTATAATCCAATTGAGCATATTAAATCTAGAATCAAGTCACCGGAGAGTATTGTAAAGAAGTTGAAGCGCTATGGACATGAGACATCCATTGAAAATATGGTTAAGTATGTCAATGACATTGCGGGGGTCAGACTGATCTGCTCTTTTACATCAGATATTTATCGGCTGGCAGGTATGATCGGGAATCAAAGCGATTTGAAAGTGCTGTCAATCAAGGACTATATCAAGAATCCGAAGGAGAGCGGATATAAGAGTTATCATATGCTTGTTTCTGTACCGATTTTTTTATCGGACAGTGTTGTCGATACGAAGGTTGAGATTCAGATCCGTACGATCGCGATGGATTTTTGGGCAAGTCTTGAGCATAAGATTTATTATAAATTTGAAGGGAACGCACCGGAATATATCAGCAGAGACTTAAGAGAATGTGCGGATATGGTCTCGGCGCTTGATGAGAAGATGTTATCGCTCAATGAAGCAATCAAAGTGTGCCTGCAGGAATCGGAGCGGGAGAAGGAATCGTAATAGAATCTGAAAAGAATAGCAAATAGGAGTTGGCAATCGTTCCTGGAAATGATAAAATAACTTAGAGCGTGTCAGAGAGGAGTTCGTCAGAGCACTTCCCGGCACGCTCTAAGAGTACGTTAGGAGGAAAAAAGGAATGGAGAAATTGAAGAACAAGAAAATGGCTGTACGTCTTCTCTGGGCAACATTTGGAAGTCTTCTGTTTGCTGCGGGCGTTAATATTATTATTTTACCGCTGCATTTATATAATGGAACTTTCTTAGGTATTGCTCAGTTGATCCGTACATTTCTTGTAGACTATCTGAAGATTGCCGCGCTTAGCGGGATCAATCTTGACGGTATTATTTTCTGGTTATTAAATGTACCGTTGTTTTTCATGGCATGGAAAGTACTTGGAAGGGGATTTTTCTGGTTGTCTGTCTACACGACAACAATTGAGACGTTGTTTATGACATTTATTCCGATTCCCAATACACCGATCATTGAAGACTATTTGACGGCGTGTATTATCGGAGGGCTTGTTGCTGGTGTCGGAACAGGAATGATCCTGAGAGGGGGAAGCTCCGGAGGAGGCCAGGATACACTAGGAATGGTATGTGCGAAGAAATACCCGTCATTCAGTGTTGGAAAAGTAAGTATTCTTATGAATATTTTCGTGTATGGAATCTGTTTTATGATATTTGATATAGAAATTACAGTTTACTCGTTGATCTATGCGACCGTGATGGCAATGACGTGTGACCGGGTGCATGTGCAGAACATTAGTCTCAGTGTGATGATCTTTACAAAGAAGGATGGGGTTGAGCAGGCAATTATGAATGAGATGCGCCGCGGTGTGACGGAGTGGGAAGGAAAAGGTTCCTACACGAAGGAAGATTCCAAAGTATTTGTTGTTATGATTTCGAAATACGAACAGAATGAGATCACAAGAATTGTCTCAGAGATCGATCCGAATGCATTTATGATCTTTACAGAAGGTGTGAAGGCAGTCGGAAACTTTGAAAAGAGACTTTCTTAATCAAAAAAGAATATGTTTTGATATGATGAGAAGAGCGTGTCCGTAAAAAGACATGCTTCTTTTTTGTAAAATAATTTTACACAGATTTAACAAAAGGCTGTTTTTAAATTTAACAATCGCCAAGTATAGTATCACTTGTAAACGAAAGCAGAATGAAAAATAAGACGGATTGAAGGAGAGTAAATCGTATGAAAATGAAAAAGTTTTTAGCAGTAATGGCAGTGGTATCTATGACAGCAGCAATGGCAGCAGGTTGCGGAAGCAGTGAAGAAGAAGGAAAAACAGAAACGAATGAAAAAACGGAAGCAAGTGGAGAAACTGATACTTCATTTGACTCTGCAAATGATATTTCTGTGACATCAAGAGAAGATGGTTCAGGAACAAGAGGAGCATTCATCGAGCTGCTGGGAATTGAAGAGAAAGACGATGAAGGAAATAAAATAGATAATACAACAGAAGAGGCAAATATTACAAACAGTACATCTGTTATGATGTCAACAGTAGCAGGCAATGAGTATGCTATCGGTTATATTTCTCTGGGATCTCTTGATGACAGTGTAAAAGCTGTGAAAGTAGATGGAGCGGAAGCGACAGAAGACAATATCAAAGATGGTTCCTACAAAGTGGCAAGACCATTTAACATTGCTACAAAGGAAGAAGTAAGCGAAGTGACACAAGATTTCATCGATTACATTCTGAGTGAAGAGGGACAGGAAATCGTATCTGATAATGGATATATTTCTCTTGATGATGTGAAGCCATATGCGGGTAGCAAGCCAGAAGGAAAGATTGTTGTCGCAGGATCTTCTTCTATTTCACCGGTGATGGAGAAGTTAAAAGAAGCTTATTTAAAAGTGAACACAAGTGCAGAGATTGAGATTCAGACAAGTGATTCCACAACAGGTATGACTTCTGCAATCGATGGAATCTGTGATATTGGAATGGCGTCCAGAGAGTTGAAGGATGAAGAGAAAGAGCAGTTAAAAGCAACTGTGATCGCAACAGATGGAATTGCAGTAATCGTAAATAAAGCAAATCCGATGGATGAGCTCACAAGTGATCAGATAAAAGAAATCTATACAGGTGAAGTGCTTGCTTGGGATGAGTTAAACTAATTCAGGAATTGCTTGCAAAATAGCCTGAGAAAGATGGATAAGAGGGAAAAAACAATATGAAAGCATGGAAAGAAAAGTTCATGCAGGGAGTGTTTTTCATCGCCGCCTGTACTTCGGTGCTGGCGGTGGCTCTCATTTGTGTATTTTTATTCGCAAATGGAATTCCTGCAATGAAGGAAATTGGATTTATGGAATTTTTGACCGGAGAGAGGTGGAAGCCGACCAATGAAATCTTCGGAATCCTCCCGATGATCATGGGAAGTATCTATGTCACTGCGGGAGCAATTATTTTAGGAGTTCCGATCGGAATTCTGACATCGGTATTTATGGCAAAATATTGTCCAAAGAAAATCTATCCGGTGCTGAAAGGTGCTACCGAACTTTTGGCAGGAATCCCGTCCGTTGTATATGGATTTTTTGGATTGGTCGTACTTGTGCCATTGATCAGAGACATCTGCCAGAAATTTCACTGGGGTGGAAATGGAAGCAGCATTCTGACTGCATCTATCTTACTTGGAATGATGATTCTTCCGACGATCATCGGTGTCACAGAGTCAGCGATCCGTTCTGTGCCGGCGCATTATTATGAGGGTGCACTTGCACTGGGGGCGACACATGAGCGAAGTATCTTTTCGGTTGTTCTCCCGGCAGCAAAATCAGGTGTTGTAGCAGGAATTGTACTGGGGATCGGACGTGCGATCGGAGAGACGATGGCAGTGATCATGGTAGCAGGAAACCAGGCGAGAATGCCTGCGGGGATTGTGAGAGGTGTTCGTACTCTTACGGCAAATATTGTGCTGGAGATGGGATATGCAGCAGGACTTCACAGAGAGGCACTGATTGCAACTGCCGTTGTTTTATTTGTCTTTATCCTGCTGATCAATCTTTCCGTATCATTGTTGAACAGGAGGGCACAACATGAATAGGCAGACAATTGGACAAAAACTTCGTGCTTACAGACGAAGACCTGGATCGTTAATCTTGATGCTCCTTGTGATGTTGTCAGCAGTGGCAACTTTTGCAGTTCTCTTATTTTTGATTGCATACATTTTGATCAAAGGACTTCCGCATCTGACACCAGATCTGTTTGCATTAAAATATACTTCAGAAAATGCATCTTTGATGCCGGCGCTGTTAAATACAATCGGAATGACTGCGTTATCGCTTGTAATTGCAGTACCGCTTGGGATTTTTGCCGCAATCTTTCTTGTAGAATATGCAAAGAGAGGAAATAAATTTGTGGAAATCATCCGACTTACGACGGAAACGTTGTCGGGAATCCCGTCGATTGTTTACGGATTATTCGGATTGTTGTTTTTCGTAACAACACTCGGCTGGGGATATTCTCTACTTGCGGGGGCATTTACATTGGCAATCATGATTCTTCCACTGATCATCCGAACAACAGAGGAAGCATTAAAATCAGTTCCAGATAGTTTCCGTGAGGGAAGCTTTGGGTTAGGAGCGGGAAAACTCCGGACGGTTTTTTGTGTAGTTCTGCCATCGGCAGTACCGGGAATTCTTGCAGGTGTAATTCTGGCGGTCGGAAGAATTGTTGGGGAAACGGCAGCGCTGATCTATACAGCGGGAACTGTTCCGGCAGTGCCGAAAAGTGTGATGGGATCTGGGCGAACCCTTGCCGTACATATGTACAATCTGTCCAGTGAAGGACTTTACATGGATCAGGCTTATGCGACGGCGGTCGTACTTCTTGTACTTGTTGTCGGAATCAACTGCCTGTCCGGATATATTGCGAAAAAGATTACGAAAGGAAATGGAAATGGGGAAAATTAGTGTAAAGAACCTAGATTTATATTATGGCGATTTTAAGGCGCTGAAAAATATTAATATGGAAATCGAGGCAAACAAGATCACTGCATTTATTGGGCCGAGCGGATGTGGAAAATCTACTTTGTTAAAGTCGATCAACCGGATGAATGATCTTGTGGAAGGATGTCGGATCGACGGACAGATTTTACTGGATCAAGAGGACATTTATGGAAGGATGGATGTGAATCTTCTCAGAAAACGTGTCGGAATGGTATTTCAAAAGCCAAATCCATTTCCAATGAGTATTTATGACAACATTGCATTTGGACCGCGTACACATGGGATCCATTCTAAGGCAAAGTTAGATGATATTGTGGAAAAATCGCTTCGGCAGGCAGCAATTTGGGAGGAAACAAAGGACCGTTTGAAGAAAAGTGCACTTGGAATGTCCGGCGGACAGCAGCAGAGACTTTGTATTGCAAGAGCGCTTGCAGTGCAGCCAGAAGTGCTTTTGATGGATGAGCCGACATCTGCATTGGATCCAATCTCAACATCGAAGATTGAGGACCTTGCCATGGAACTAAAAAAAGACTATACTATTGTCATGGTTACACACAATATGCAACAGGCAGTGCGCGTGTCGGACAATACCGCGTTTTTCCTTCTTGGTGAGATGATTGAATATAACAATACAGAAAAATTGTTCTCGATTCCGTCAGATAAGAGAACGGAAGATTATATTACAGGGAGGTTTGGATAAGAGATGCGCAATAAGTTTGATATGCAGCTGGAACGACTCAGTGAACAGCTTATTTTTATGGGAAGCCTTTGTGAGAAAGCAATTGCAAATGCGACAAAGGCTCTGAGAAATGGAGATTTGGAACTTGCAAAGCTCGTCATGAGCGAAGATGAAGAGATTGATCAGATTGAGAAAGATATCGAGAGACTGTGCTTAAAACTTCTGCTTCAGCAGCAGCCGGTGGCAAGAGATCTGCGCCAGATTTCTGCGGCGCTGAAAATGATCACAGATATGGAGCGGATCGGAGATCAGACATCAGATATCGCGGAGATTATCATTTCTGCTGGAATGTCAGAAGCGAGAGATATTTCGGTAATCGGGACGATGGCAGAAGCAACGAGCAAGATGGTTCATGACAGTATCCTTGCCTATGTCAATAAAGATTTGGAGATGGCGCAGAAGGTCATGCTTGCCGATGACGAAGTGGACAGAATGTTTGAACTTGTAAAGGCGAAACTGGTAGAATTGATTCTGAAGGATGGCGGAAAGCAGGGCGAGAAAGCGATTGATTTGATTATGATCACGAAGTATCTCGAGCGTATTGGAGACCATGCAACAAATATTGCAGAATGGGTAGAATTCTCTATCACAGGCGTGCACAAAGACGGACAGCTTGTGGAGAGATAGATAAAGGAGAGAACGAAGATGATTTATTGCGTGGAAGACGACAGTAACATCCGGGAATTGGTCGTATATACACTGGAGTCCACAGGGATGAAAGCCTGTGGATTTCCAGATGGGACTGCATTTATGAAAGCTTTGGCATTTGAGACGCCAGAGCTTGTTCTGCTTGATATCATGCTTCCGGGAGAGGACGGGATTTCCCTTTTGAAGAAGCTCAAAAGTTCAGCAAAGACGAAGGATATCCCGGTGATCATGGTTACAGCAAAAGGGGCAGAGTATGACAAAGTGATCGGGTTGGACAGCGGCGCAGATGACTATGTGACGAAGCCGTTTGGGATGATGGAGCTGATCTCGCGCGTGAAAGCGGTGTTAAGAAGGACGAAGCGGGAAGAGAAAAGCACACAGTATGAGATTAGAAAATCTTATGTTGGATCAGAAAAAACATGAAGTGAGAGTGGATGGAATCCCTGTCACATTGACGTTGAAGGAATTTGAACTTTTGGAGCTTCTGATCCGAAATAAAAATATTGTGTTGTCAAGAGACAGACTTTTGGAGGAAGTATGGGGATATGATTTTGATGGGGAGACAAGGACGATCGATGTTCATATCCGTACACTTAGACAGAAGTTAAAGAGTGCAGGAGATTTGATTGAGACTGTGCGTGGAGTAGGCTACCGGATGGGAGGACAGGATGAGACGTAAGATACAAAGAAGCATGTGTCTAGTTGCGTTTCTTGCACTTTTGATCTCGGGAATCCTGACCGTTGCGGCAGTTTATCAGCAGACAGTTATGAATAAAACCGCAGAACTCAGGCAGGAGGCGGAATATATTCAGGCGGCAGTCGATATTGCTGGAGAAGAATATCTGAATGTCATGGACAATGTGCAAAAAAGCACCAGGCTTACACTAGTCGGGCAGGATGGTACAGTACTCTATGACTCTGTACAAGACGATACGACGTTAGAAAATCATAAAAACCGAAAAGAAATCAAAGGAGCGATGGAAAACGGGAGAGGGGAAGCAGTAAGAACGTCCGATACACTTGGACAAAAGACGTTTTATTATGCGATCCGACTGCAGGATGGGACGGTCCTTCGTGCCTCACAGACTATTGATAATGTGCTTCCAACAATTCGGAAGCTTCTTCCATACATCATTGGGATCTTTCTTTTGATGGTGGCGGGAGCTTATCTGCTGGCAAAATGGCAGACAAAGCGTCTGATCGATCCAATCAATCATTTGGATCTGGAACATCCGCTCGAGAATGACGTGTATGAAGAATTGACACCACTTTTTGCAGGGAATCGATGTGCAGAACCGGGAAAAGGAAAAGGCGGCTGAGATGCGGAAAGAATTTTTCTGCAAATGTTTCCCATGAATTGAAGACGCCGTTGACATCTATTTCAGGATATGCGGAGATTATGAAAAATGGGCTGGTGCGGCCGGAAGATATGAAGGGATTTTCAGAGCGGATTTACAATGAGGCGAGCCGTCTGATCACACTTGTGGAAGACATTATCAAGATTTCCAAGTTAGATGAGAAGAGCATTGAGCTGGAGAAGCAAGAGGTAGATCTCTATCTGCTTGTAAGAGAGATATGCACAAGGCTTGCTCCGCAGGCGGAAAAGAAGAGCGTACGATTTGAAGTGTCAGGAGAGCATGTTTCTTATAATGGAATCCGTCAGATCCTTGATGAGATGATCTATAACCTCTGTGAAAATGCAGTAAAGTATAATGTCAAAGGCGGAAAAGTCAGTGTGTGGACAGGAAATACACTGGAAGGCCCAAAGGTCATTGTGGAAGACACTGGAATTGGTATTCCAGAGGAAGAAAAAGAACGTGTTTTTGAGCGGTTTTATCGGGTGGATAAGAGTCACTCCCGGGAAAACGGAGGAACTGGGCTTGGACTTTCTATCGTAAAACACGGTGCGCTTCTCCACGATGCAAAGATTCAGATCAGCAGTAATCTAGGCAAAGGGACAAAGATTGAATTGATTTTCGGCGGGGATTCCAGAAAAGAGACAGATAGCGAAAACGACAGATGAGAGAGAAATGAAAACAATCTATGGCGGTAGTCGAAGAAAATGATAGCTGCCATAGATTGTTTTTTTGTTGAAGTGGATATTGACTTTCGGAATAGATATGTTACACTGAAAGAGTAATTCTAAGGGAGATTCTTTCCCTTTTTACATGGATCAGGCAGTTCTGCCAGTTATTCCAGTATGTTTTTAATTTGATGATGAAAGAAGTGTGATGCCTATGCTTGTTGGAAACAGATAGAATCGACGGATGGATAGAGTTTTTGTACGATTCTATTTTAGACAGAGTGATTGGAAGAAAATTTGAAAAGAGAAAGGAATCATTTATGAGAAAAGGAAGACAGATGGTGTTGCTATGTATTGCGGCAATGCTTTTTTGTACTGCCCTGTGTTTTCCGAAGGAGGCAAAAGCACAGACGGAGCAAGTAACGATTGAAACAGGAAGAGAGATTTATTATCATCAGTATTCCACAAATTTATTTTATATCAATGGCAATGTAGGATATTGTCTGCAGCCAGCAAAGGAGACGCCGGCAGATGGGATTTATGCAGGAGAAGTTCTGCAAAACAATGAAGTGCTTGCAAAAGCCATTTATTTTTCAACGGGGCAGCCGGGGGAAGCGGTTGTAGGAGAAGGATTCTGGCAGATTCCGGATCCGGAAATATCTGGAGTTGTGTCGTGGGATGAGCGCTATGCATATTCCCACATGTTCCTCTCATGGATTTTTGCAGATTATGATTTTGATGCCGCGTTTCACGGAACAGGTCTGGAAAACGAAGTATTTTATGAAGACTTAAAGAAAGATTTTCAATGGAAATTAGAGCACATCAAAGGGTTGAAAGTGCCGGAGGCGGCATTATCTTTTTCGGATTCTGATGTGACGGCCTATATAGACAGTGAAGGACAGCGCACAGAAAGTCTGGTTCTGTCAGGAGATCCGGAAAATGAGATTGCGCTTCCTCTGCGGGAAAAAATGGTGCTTGTAAATGAAAGCAGAGGGACGGAAGAGACTGGAATCGGTCATATTTCCGGAGGCGAACAGTTTTATTTGAGAGCACCGATAGATATGAAAGAAACCTATCAGAGCGGGGAAATTTACGGAAGTATTACCAATGAATGGCGCTCCTTGATCATCGGAACCGGAGAAGATACTCAGATTATGGGAGTAGGCAGCTATGCAGTGACACCGACAGCACCAGTTCAGCTCAATGTGCAGTGGGTTCCTACAGGAAAAATCAGATTGAAGAAAATTGACGCAGAAACACAGCAGGGAAAACCTCAGGGGGAGGGATCCTTTGAGGGGGCGGTCTATGAAATTTTCGACAGGAACGGTAAGAAGCAGGATACTCTTACGACAGACAAAAAGGGAGAGGCGGTTTCAAAGCTGCTCCCCTATGGGATTTACACGATACGGGAAGTCAAGGCGCCATTTGGTTATACAGCTGCGATTGATCAAAGTGTGCAACTGCAGGAAGTGGAAATTGTCGTTGTATCTGAGGAAAAGCCGCAGAAAGGGATCATTCGTCTTCAGAAAGCAGACAAGGAGGCAGAGCAGGAGAAAAAGTCCCCATATGCATCTTTAAAAGGTGCAGAATACACGGTGAGCAGCAAAGAAGGTACAGTTTTTCAGACGCTTGTCACGGATGATGAGGGCAAGGCAGAAAGCAAACCACTTTTAACCGGAAAGTATCAGGTGAAGGAGACGAAGGCGCCGGAAGGATACAATATCGATCCGACTATCTATCAAGTAGAGCTGTTGCCGGGAGAAGAGACAGCAGAAATTTTTTATCAATCGGTTTCTTCGAAGGAGGAAATCATCCGCGGAGATTTTGAGATTATGAAATTAGCAGAAAATGAAAATGAGGATGAAGATACCCTTCAGGGACTTGCAGGCGCAGAATTTACTGTCTATGAAAAAACAAGTGGAAAAGAAGTTATAAAGCTGGTGACAGATGAGCGTGGGTTTGCGACTACAGTATCTAAAGAATATCCAAGGGGAAGGTTGATTTTCGGGACTTATGTTGTGAAAGAAACGAAGACACCAGAGGGGTATCGTCCGGTCAGACCATTTGAAATTACGATCAAGGAGGAAAAGGTAGTGCTGCGAGGAATTTACAAGGAAGATAAACTGATCACATCTCCGATCACCGTTGTAAAAGTGGATCAGGAGACTGGGAAGCAGATTCAGGCAGCAGGAGTGGAATTTAGGCTGCTGGACAGCAGAAAAAAACCAATTGAAATGGAAGTGTATTATCCAGAGCATATGAAGACTTCTATTTTTAAGACAGATAAGAAAGGACAATTTACTTTTCCACAGAAATTGAAAAAGGGACAGTATTATTTAGAGGAAGTAAAAGCGCCGGAGGGATATCTGAAGGGGGAATTACTTCCGTTTGAAGTGAAAGAAGGAGCAACGTGGGCGGAGGCACAGGTGATTCGTTACAGCAACCGAAGTGCAAAAGGAAAGATTGTGCTTCAGAAAATAGATCAAAAAACGAAGGAGACTCTTTCAGGAGCTGTCTTTGAAATCTTTGCTGCAGAAGATATTGTGACAGCTGACCAGACAGTACATGCAGAAAAAGGAGAACTGGTTGATACGGTGGAAGTTTCGGAAAAAGGGGGATGTTCCCAAAATCTGTATCTCGGGAAGTATGTTGTAAAGGAGAAAAAACAGCCGGAAGGATATGTCCGTCTGAAAAAGGAGTATGAAGTTGAATTAAAATACAAAGATCAAGTGACAGAAATTGTGACAGAGGAGCTGACAGTTGCGAATGTGCCAGTGACGACAGAACTTGTTAAGACAGACAAAAAGAGCGGAAAACCACTGGAAGGAGTTTCGTTTTCGGTTTGGAAGAAGGAGGACGAGAAACTGCCGAAGTTTGAAAAGAAAATGTATGTGACAAATCAGGATGGAAAGATTCTTTTGGAATATCTAAAGACTGGCACATATTGCATCCAGGAGAAAGAGACACTTCCGGGGTATATTCTGTCCGAGCAGATTACTGAATTTACAGTAGATGAAGAGGGATACAGCGAAGGGAAGCAAAGACTTTGCCTGAAACTAGAAAATGAACATACCAATATAGAAGTGGAAAAACTGGATGCGGATACGAAAAAACCGGTAGAGGGCGCCGTACTTCAGATTGAAGATTTACAGGGAAAGGTAATTGTCGAAAAATGGAAAACAGAAAAAGAACCAAAACAGATTGAAAAGTTGCCGGAGGGAGAATATGTACTGGTGGAAGCAGAGGCACCATTCGGATATCAGAAGGCAGAAAAAATGAAGTTTCGTGTGGAACCTAGAAAGAAGTGCAAAAGATTACACATTTATAATAGGAAATCAGAGAAAGAGAAGCTTCCAGAGGAGAGTACAGGAAGGAAGGATACACCAAAAACCGGAGATACAGCGACAGTCGCAAAGCTCATTGCGGCGTTGCTTGGAGCTTCTCTGTTACTTGGATTGATTTATTACAGAAAGCGAGATCGAAAGAGGTAGAAAAAAGAATTGACAAAGCACCCACCATATAGTATTGTACTAATATATTAGTACAAAAAGATGCCGATGAATGTGTATAAGATATGGAGGGTGAGAGATGATAGAGATTAAAAATCTTACGAAGATCTATAAGCTGAATAAGAAGCAGATGAAAGAATCAAAGACAAAGAGCAGCCGGAAAGTTGCAGTCGATGATGTTAGCTTGCGAGCAAAGAAGGGGGAAATCTACGGATTGCTTGGACCGAATGGGGCAGGAAAGACAACGACGCTTCGCTGCATTGCGACAATCCTCAAACCGACAAAGGGTGAGATTTATGTGTCAGGACATGAAGTGCAGGAAGAGCCGGAGGAAGTCCGCAAAAAGATTGGATTTCTTACAAGTGATATCAAGCTCGATCCGCAGTTCACAACAGATTATCTGTTTGACTTTTTCGGAAGACTTCACAATGTTCCGGAGGAAAACCTGAGAAAAAGAAAAGAAGAGTTGTTTGAGTATTTTGAAATCAAAGATTTTGCACATAAACAGATCAAAGAACTTTCCACAGGGTATGAAGCAGAAAGCAGCAATCGCAGTTAGCCTTGTACACGATCCGGAAGTGGTGATCTTTGATGAGCCGACCAATGGGCTTGATATTATCACAGCGAGAAATGTTACAGACTATTTGAGAAAGCTGAGAGACGAAGGGAAACTGGTGATTGTGTCGACACATATTATGTCGGAAGCGGAAAAACTCTGTGACCGCATAGGAATTGTTATCGATGGGACGAAGGTTGCGGAAGGAACGCTGGAAGAACTTCTTCAACAGACGAATGCGCAGGATCTGGAAGATGCATTTTTTGAGTTTTATAAGTTGAGGAGGGAATAAAAGATGAATGGAATCAAACAGATTTTTCAAAAAGAAATGGCACGTATCTTTCGGGATAAGAAAATGGTGTTTTCGGTATTTATTCTGCCGGTGGCGATTATGATTGGAATTTTGATGGTCACCGGAACATTTCAGAAACGGAATGTTGTCAAATATAGAAGGACATAACCCCGATTGTCTATGTGGAAAATGAACCGGAAAGCTTTCAACAGTTTTGCGAGGCGGCAGAGGTTAAGGTGAAACCTGTCAAAGAAGGGGAGGTAGAGAAAGTAAAGAGAAGATTCTGAAAGGAGATGTAGATTTACTTCTTTCTTTCCCGGAAAATATGGATCATAAGATTGCAGAATATCAGACGGGAGATGAGATCCCGGAGATTCTTCCATATTATAATCCAGGTGAAGACTATTCCAAAGAAGCATTCGATACAGTTGGAGGGACATTACTGGAGACGTACAGACAGGTACTTTTTGGGACAGAGAGTCGGAAATCTGGAGCAGATTGAGAGTTTTTAAGGTAGATAGAGAAAGCGAAGCAATCCAGATTAAAGATGAAGATAAAGTAAACGGCAAAGTACTTGGCATGATGCTTCCGTATTTTATTACCATCTTGCTGTTTGCAGGTGCTATGGGACTTGGAGTTGACATGATCACAGGGGAGAAAGAGCGGGGAACGATGGCGAGCCTGCTTGTGACACCGGTGAAGCGAAGTTCGATTGTGCTCGGGAAGGTATTTGCACTGATGGCACTGACAGGAATTTCTTCAGTCATTTATGTGGCGGCGATGGTTGCCTGCATGCCGATCATGGCAAAGACGATGGGAGGCAATATCGGAGATGGATTCAAGATCAGCATGGATGTGAAACAGATCATCATGTTAGGCGCGCTGTTGATCGCATTATCTTTCTTATACTCTACATTAATTGCTTTGGTATCTGATTTTTGCAAAATCAATGAAAGAGGCAAGCAGCTATATTATGCCGATGTACATGTTGATTCTTGTTATCGGACTGTCAACGATGTTTTCATTTGGAAATACGCCGGAAAGTTCTTACTGGATTCCGGTTTATAATAGTT
>ENA-OQAB01000460-OQAB01000460.1-human-gut-metagenome-genome-assembly--contig:-NODE-460-length-22402-cov-3.620382_pt1 | contig 22402 bp, 25 predicted proteins | sample MGYA00242490_ERZ504517 | MGnify/ENA primary metagenome ERZ504517 (study PRJEB26092, sample SAMD00036298) | human gut metagenome | host: Homo sapiens | study: EMG produced TPA metagenomics assembly of...
GGACTTTAGTATAGCACCCATATCCTTCTTAAGTCAAGGACTTTCTTTATGTTCTATAAAAAAATGTTTACTAAAATTCTCACTTTTCACAGCAGCTTGAGCAAACACATTCCAAATCACCTGCGATAATAGCATTTTATCCTGAACAGATTCACTTTTTCAGGTTACATTCCATAAAAAATACTCATGAAGACATTTACAAAAATATCATATTCATACAGCACATTGAGAAAAGCATCCTTTTCAATAAGCGCAAGAGCCTCTTTTCCTATAGATGTACTGCATAAAATCGTCATTACAAGAAAAGCGATCCACACAAACAGTACGCCTTTAACCGCTCCTACAAGTCCTCCGGCCAGTTTGTTTGCACTTTTCAGCACAGGCAGTCCGGCAAGAAGATTTAATACCCAGGTGCCAAGACGCAGGATCACCGAGGCCAGCAGATAAGAAACAAAAAAGGACAGTCCATTTACAATCATCCTTGCCAGGGCTTCTGAAATGTATTCCCCAAATGAATCTACTGCAAGATAGGTATATACCTCCGCTGTATTATTTGATTCAAGTCCTTTCTGCAAAAGTTCCGGTAATTCCAGTCCCTCAATAAAGCCTGTCTGCTCTTCAGTTCCCGGCGATGTCAGTTCCTGTTTTTTCTGAGATTCCACAAAGCTCTGACAGCTTTCCTGTATTTTTTCATACACAGGTGTGTTTTCCATAAAAAACTCATTCACATAAGGGTTAATCGCCCATGACACTGCAAGAGCCAGAAATACAAAAAAGAAGGACACAATTTCTCTGATAAAGCCTCTCCTGAAGCCTTTATAAGCTGTCAGCAGAAGAATTCCTGCCACTACGATTCCCAACCAGGTCAATGCCCTCATCCCCCTTTAACTGAATTTGATCACATTAACCCCGCTGTCAAGCACCAGCAGATAACGATTCCAGCCAATCTTAATAAAATTGTTAATACTTCCGTCTACTGTACCGCTGTACTTTTCCACGCCTCTGCTGTTCATTACACAGATCTGGGAATCATTATAAAGCAGAATGTTTCCTCCGCTTATTTTTATAGTGGTATAGGGAATATTAAAATCCTTTGTAAACCGAAGGCTTCCATTAATGGAATATACCTTCATGGTATACTGCTTGTCTTTATTTCCGTTTTTAAACACCATGCCTATGGTGTCATCATCACAGAACGTACTTACAATTTCTTTGTCCACCTTCTCTGTAGCGCTTTCCTTTGGAATCTGCCGGCCTTTATATACGGTGAATCCGTCTTCCCGAAACGCAACAGACCGTTCTGCATCAAAATATCTGATTTCCGGAATTACAACTCCCTCATATGTATAGCCGCTTACAATTCTGTCATCTTCATTTTGTCCTACATCGCCAAAATTATAAAAGGCCACATAACTGGTTGTGTCGCTTCCGTCTATAAACTGATATGTCACCATCATAATCTCGCCGTTATCCGAAACCGCCACATCCATGGGATATCCGGGATCTTCCACATGTGTCTGGTTCTCTGCTATCAGGCTTCCATCCGAATCATAATAATTGATCCATGTGGAATCTCCTCCATCCAATATGGCTGCAACAAGACCGTTGGACGATATCCTGGCCTTGACAATGCTGTATGAGGTTGTAACACTTCCCGCTTCTCCGTCTTTGTCAAAGATCTTCATGGATGTTCCGTCAACATCTGCGATCACTGCCCAGTCACCTCTGATATCAGCCACAGGATTCTGCATTTCATACAGACTGCTCCAGTATGCATCCATCTCACTGTTTACCAGCGCCGCTCCATCCGGACTGTATCTCAGGATTTTTCCTGACATCACTTCATACTTTGTGGAAACAATATCCTCCTGTTCACTTGTCTGAATGATATCATAAGTGCGGTAACTCCTCTTTTCTATAAAAAGTACCAGTCCCACTGCCACTGCCGCTACCACCGCTACAGTAAGAACTGTTTTTTTCCATTGCTGCAATTTTATGCATGGAAAGCTGTCTTCTATATCCTTCTTCACTTCCCACATCCTGGGACAGCTTCCCATTCTGAGCCATCATTTTGGCTCTCTTTCGTTTTTTTCTCCATTTCTGAAATATATTGGACATACTAAACCTTGCCTTTCGGGTTCTCTCTCTGTTCTTTTCACTGACATATGAGAAGTCTCTCCGTTACTGCTCACTTTGTTCACGGCAACGCCTCTGCGCTCTTCTCATATGTCACATTATAGCAAACTTCTCAGGGCAATACAATTATTTGTCCGGGATAAATGGTGTCGCTTTCAGATATGTTGTTCATACGGCATATTTCAGCAACCGCTTCCATGCTTCCATATTTTTCCACACTGATCTGATACAAAGTATCACCGGGACGTATAATGTATGTTGTGCCCCCGGCCGATGTTTCCTCCGACTGTGTACTATTTTCAGTCTCTGTTACTTTTTCTGAATCCGAATTTCCGGCAGTATCCCGGGACTCACGGACTCTTCTTTCTGCCTTTCTCATGTCTGATTCTTCTCTGTAAATTGCCCGATCCTCCTCTGACAGCTCAGACTTGACATTTTCGTTGGAGGTTTCTTCATCTGTTTCAGCAGCTTCCGAAGGCACAGTTTCCTTCTCATCTTTTTTCATTTTCGCTGTATTTCTGGAGGCATTTTCTTGTATCTCATTTTTACTCTCCAGACGCCCCCTTTGCCTTGTTCCCCTTTGGTTTTTCCCCGATTTTTTCCACCGTCCTTTATCTTCTTTTTCACCCGTATCTGCTCTCTCTGTTCTGACCGATGTGACCTCCGCTTTCTCCTTTATCTCTTCCGGAAATTTCCGAAGGCCCCGTCTCGATCACAGATGCAGCCATTTCCGCCTTTACATCCGCCTGCTGCAAAGACTGATAATTCTGATAAAACTTCATTCCTGCTGCCACAACAGCCAGAGCAAGACAGGCTGTAGCCGCATATGAAAAAACAGAGATCCGTTCTTCCGTTTCCTCCGTCTGTTTTTCCTCTGCGCTCTTCTTTTTTTGTATGATTCTCCGAAATGCTTTTACTGCCTCATCCGGAACCTTTTCCTGCCTGTCCGTTGTTCCTTCCGGATTTTTTTCCAGCATATACGACTGCATTTGCGGATTCTTTTCATAGTAAAGATAATATCCGTTCTGCTTTACAAGGAAACTGTTTTCGTACCGAAAAAACACCTCTTCCCGTTCCGCCGGATCCATCAGCATCAGAACCTTTTCCCCTCCGCCAAAATGTTTCAGATGCACCCGTTTCAAAAGCTCTGTGGCTTCCAGAGGTATCGATCTCTGAGAAAAGAACCATCCCACAATCTCCTGTCCCTCAAAATATTTTTCTGTTTCTTCCTGTATTTTTTTCCACATTTTTCTGTAAACTCAATATGCTCAGCCGAAATATCCTCTGCTTCCACATCCAGAGCCCCTCTGATAAACATATAGGTGATTCCTGAAGCCCACTTTGTTTCCCCGGTCAGAACCGCCAGACATTTTTTGTCTTCTCCGTTTACATCTCCCGCCCCTGCTTCTCTTCCAAGAAAGGTGTATACATAATCTTCCATGTAAATCCGATAATCATCATTGGCCTGTCCTATCTGACGTATATTCTTTGGCACAGAAAATATACTCTCGTTGCCCTTTGCCTCCTGTTTCTCATCTTTATAGATGACTTCTATCATGATATATCACCCCTTCGGGTACAAGAATAGCATATAAAAAATGCGGATTTTAGCAGAATGTAAGATGCCTGTCTCATAATTTAACGACATATTCCGCACATGCATAATTTGTTCCACAGACGGATACAATAAATCAGGACAAACACTGCGAGGAAAATCTATGACTTTTTATATTGACGCAAATAAAACCGGAGCCGCCAGAGAAATCTCTTCTCTTCTTAAAAACTGTATCCTTCACCACAGAAAAAGCTGGAAGGAGCTTGTATTTCTGTGTATCGGCACAGACCGCCTCACCGGAGATTGCCTTGGTCCCTATGTAGGCCAGCAGCTTCTCTGCAATGCATCCGAAAAAGTTCATGTATACGGAACTCTTTCTCATCCTGTACACGCCCTGAACCTTACCAGCGCAAGCCAGGACATCTGCTTCAGCCATCCGGAAGCTCTTGTGATTGCAATCGATGCTTCTCTTGGACAAAAAAAGCACCTGGGCTACGTAACCATCGGAGACGGCGCGCTTTACCCGGGTGCTGCGGTTCAGAAAGAGCTGCCCCCTGTAGGGGACATCCATGTAACCGGAATCGTAAATACAGCCGGATTACTGGAGCAGCTTACTCTCCAGACAACCCGGCTGTCTACTGTCATTCATCTGGCTGACAAGATCACTCAGGGAATCCTGGCAATGATCCCGTCTGCCATGCACGAATCATATTTTATACAAAAGCTTTGATCTGTTTATAAATGCCTTCTCCATCCAGACCGTATTTCTCAAGAAGAGCAACAGCCGGGCCGGACTCGCCGAACACATCATTGACACCGATACGCTTAACCGGAACCGGCGCTTTTTCGGACAGACATTCGCAGACTGCGCCGCCAAGTCCGCCGATCACAGAATGTTCCTCAACTGTGACCACTTTTCCGGTTTCTTTTGCTGCCGCAACGATCAGATCCTCATCAAGAGGCTTGATTGTATGGATATTGATAACCTTTGCTTCGATTCCATCTGCAGCCAGCTTTTCTGCTGCTTCCAGTGATGCTGCAACACAGAGACCGTTTGCAACGATCGTCAGATCTTTTCCCTCACGGAGAACAATACCTTTACCAAGCTCAAATTTATAGTCCGGTCTGTCATTGATCACCGGAACAGCCAGACGGCCAAAACGCATATACACCGGACCCACATGCTCATAAGCAGCCTTTACCATAGCTCTTGCCTCAATGTCGTCAGACGGAGAAGCAACAACCATTCCCGGAATACTCCTCATGAGGGCAAAATCCTCGCAGCACTGATGAGTTGCGCCGTCCTCACCTACGGAAATTCCGCCATGAGTTGCGCCGATCTTTACATTCAGTTTCGGATAACCTACAGAGTTGCGCACCTGCTCAAATGCACGTCCTGCCGCAAACATGGCAAAAGTGCTGACAAAAGGAACCTTGCCTGTAGAAGCAAGTCCAGCTCCGATACCTACCATGTTGCACTCTGCGATACCGCAGTCAATATGGCGCTCCGGAAATTCTTTTTTAAACATTGCAGTCTGGGTAGCAGCAGCAAGGTCAGCATCCAGAACAACAAGATCCTCATGTTCTTTTCCAAGTTCCACCAGAGCAGAGCCATAGCTTGCTCTTGTAGCGATTTTCTTTACATCTGACATAATGCTTCACCTGCCTTTTCCAAATCTTCCATTGCCTGAGCATACTCGTCATCGTTTGGAGCTTTTCCATGCCATCCGGCCTGGTTCTCCATGAAAGAAACACCTTTGCCCTTCACTGTTTTCATAATAATTGCAACCGGCATTCCCTTTACAGTTCTTGCCTCATCAAAAGCTGCCTTCAGCTGATCCATGTCATTTCCGTCTTCCACATTGATCACATGGAAATTAAATGCTTCAAACTTTTTGTCGATAGGGTATGGAGAACATACGTCATCTACCTTACCGTCGATCTGAAGGCCATTATTGTCAACAATCACAACAAGGTTGTCCAGATTTCTGTGGCCTGCAAACATGGCAGCCTCCCAGACCTGACCTTCCTGGATCTCGCCGTCTCCCAGAAGAGTGTATACTCTGTAAGAATCATTGCTTAATTTTGCAGAAAGAGCCATGCCCACTGCCGCAGAGATTCCCTGTCCGAGAGATCCGCTTGACATATCAACGCCCGGAATATGCTTCATATCCGGATGTCCCTGAAGATAGGAACCAAGATGACGGAGAGTTTTCAGATCTTCCTTAGGAAAATATCCTCTCTCAGCCAGTACAGAATACAGTCCCGGAGCGGTATGTCCTTTGGAAAGAACAAAACGGTCGCGGTCTGCTTTTTTTGGCTCCTTAGGGTCAATGTTCATTTCTTCAAAATACAGATATGTGAATAAATCTGCTGCAGAAAGTGATCCGCCCGGATGGCCGGCCTTTGCAGCATGGACTGCTGTAACGATGTCTTTGCGGACTTCGTTTGCAATCTTCTGAAGCTCTAATTTGTTCATGTTGGTCTGTCTCCTTTAATTTAATAACACCATACACGTTACATCATACTATATCTATCGCCTGCATTCAACAGGGAAGTTCGATTCACTAAATTCATGATTCGCTTCCGCCTGCATTCATTAGGTACTCTATTTGTCTCCAAAAACAGCTCTGTAATCTTCCTGGAATTTTACGATTCCCGCATCAGTCAGAGGATGATGAAGCATCTGCTCCAGAACCTTGTACGGAACAGTGGCGATATCAGCTCCTGCAAGCGCACATTCTGTTACATGGACAGGATGGCGCACACTCGCGCAGATGATTTCTGTATCAAGACCTGCAACCTCAAACATCTGAACGATCTGACGGATCAGCTCCAGTCCGTCTGTGGAAATATCATCCAGTCTTCCAAGGAACGGAGAAACATAGGTTGCTCCGGCTCTTGCTGCCAGAAGCGCCTGATTTGCAGTAAAGATCAGAGTTACATTTGTTTTGATGCCTTCTTTTGAAAGAACCTTAACAGCCTTCAGTCCTTCCCCTGTCATCGGAATCTTAACTACCATATTCGGGTGGATCTTTGCGATCTCCCGGCCTTCAGCGATCATTCCTTCCGCATCTGTAGTAGTTGCTTTTACTTCTCCGCTGATCGGTCCGTCTACGATAGAGGTGATCTCTTTGATAACCTCATTAAAATCTCTTCCCTCTTTTGCGATCAGAGACGGGTTTGTGGTAACGCCACAGATGATTCCCATATCATTTGCCTTGCGGATATCCTCTACATTTGCTGTGTCAATAAAAAATTTCATTCTTTTTCCCTCCTGAGTTCTGCCGTCAATTTTACTGACGGATCACGTTCTTTATGGCTTCATTATAGCAAAAACTCCCAAAGGGTCAAGACAGCTTATTTTTATTAATAAATTTTTTATTAATAATTTTAAATTTTATTAATAACTTCTGAGGATATTAACCTCTTCTGCAAAATAACTATTGCAAAAATCTCCTTTTTTTCTGCTGTACCGCACAAAGCAGAAAAATAATTATTAATAATAATTTTTACCGGGATATTTATTTTTTTATTCTGGCATATGCTGTGGTTTTTCGGGCGATCAGCTTGGGGGTATACTCAATATTATACAGACTGGTAGGCTGAAGCCCTGTATAAAACTGATCGTTGGTAGTAATTTTCCGGATAATAATGTCACAGGCATCTCTGCCCTTCAATGCCACAAAATGGTCTATGGTAGTGAGAGACAGCCTCCTGATTCCGGAATAAAAAATATTGTCACAGCCGATCACAGATACATCTTTTGGTACATGGATCCTGGATTTTTCCAGCGCGTCAATGGCTCCAATAGCCATCATATCATTCTGCCCGGCAATGGCAGTAAAATATTTCTCTTCTTTCAGAAGCTCCATAGTCAGCTGGTATCCCATGGAATATTCCGAGTCCATCCTTGGAAGAGTACGATCCATAGACTCATCTGCAGCCTTGATCAGTACATGACCTTTCAGCCCTTCTCTTTCAAACTCTTTTACAAAACCGTCTATCCTTCTGGAACGCTGCCACTGCCGTCTGGTGAGAGGCGGCGTAATAAACGCAACGTCCCGATGCCCCAGATCCAGAAGATGCCGCGCCATCAGACGGCCAACCATAGTATTATCCTGATTAATGGCGTCCACAGTGGTTGTTTTTTCTTTATTGCTGATAATAACAAGAGGAACCTCCCTTGCCATTTCCTCAACCTTTTTCTGAAAATCCGGATGCGGATTACAGGTATAGATGATTCCCTGAGGCTGTATGGTGCGGATCATACGCAGATATTTTTCTTCCAGAACAGCATCTCTCTGCGTATTACAGATAAAAACACCATACCCCTTCTCATTTGCCACAGCCTCGATGCCCTGAAGCAGAAGCACATAATAAGGACTGGTCAAAGTGGGACAAAACACCACGATCAGCTTTTCTTTTTTGTTATCTCCTGTTTTTCTCCTTCCTGGAAGCTCATAGCCCAGCTCTCTGGCAGCCTGTTCTACCCGCTCCACTGTTTCCGCTGAAAAAGACACATTATTTCTGCGGTTCAGAATCATGGAAACCGTTGCCTGAGAAACTCCTGCTCTTTCCGCCACCTGAGAAGAAGTTATTTTCTTTTTTCCCACTGTTTTTCACTCTTTCTCTGCAGATATCCCCGGGGCTCCGGATCAGAGTTCCACTCTTCCCTCCAGAGCCCGCAGAAGCGTCACCTCATCAATATATTCCAGATCGCCGCCTACCGGAACCCCACTGGCAATCCGGCTGACTTTAATGCCCGTAGGCTTGATCAGCTTGCTGATATACATTGCCGTAGTTTCCCCTTCCAGACTTGAATTGGTGGCAATGATCACTTCCTTTACATCCTTCTGGAGTCTCTGCATCAGCTCCTTCAGACGGATATCATCCGGCCCGATGCCGAGCATGGGAGAAATCGCCCCGTGAAGCACATGGTAAACGCCGTCGTACTTTCCTGTTTTTTCGTAAGCTGCCAGATCTCTTGTATTTTCCACCACCATGATCGTTGTAGGATCTCTGCGCGGATTGCTGCAGATAGGACAAAGCTCCTGGTCAGTAAGTGTACAGCAGTTTTTGCAGTAACGGACTTTTTCCCTGGCTCCTGTAATGGAAGAGGTAAGCTGCTCCACCTGATCCTTGGGCATGTTCATAATATGAAAGGCAAGTCTCTGAGCAGACTTGGCTCCAATGCCCGGAAGATGTGAAAGCTGCTCGATCAGCTTGTTAATATGTGTGCTGTAATATTCCATCAGAAAGGAAGTCCTCCGCCCAGGCCGCCAAGACCTCCTGTAAGCTTGGACATTACAGCGCTGGATTCTTCATCCACTTTGCGCAGCGCCTCATTGGTAGCTGCCACAATAAGATCCTCCAGCATTTCAATATCATCCGGGTCCACTACTTCCTCAGAAAGCGTTACTTTTTTGATCTCGCGCTTGCCGGAAATGGTTACTTCCACGGCTCCGCCGCCTGCTGCTGCAGTAAACTCTTTTTCTTCCAGAGCCTTCTGGTTTTCTTCCATCTGGCGCTGCATTTTCTGCGCCTGCTTCATTAAATTATTCATATTTCCCGGCATTCCCATGCCTGGAAAACCTCCGCGTTTTGCCATATTTATATCCTCCTGATTTTTATTACAAAAATATCTATTACGCTTTCTACTATATTTTATTGTTCACTCTGTGTCAATATGTTTACGGCGCCCATTCCAGATCACCTCTGATGATGACATTTTGCTCTGTATGCCCCGCGCCGGCTATTCGCCGGAAAGTCCTTCCGGTTCCTCCTCAATGATCACGTCCATATGGATATTTTCCCTGATCGCCTGATCTCACCGTGAATTCTTTGTAAAGAATGGGTTCGCTGATGATCCTCCGCCACCAGCATTATGAAGCTCCACACTCTTTCCTGTCTGCCGCTCAATAATCTCTTTCAGCTCCCGGCAGGCATCAGAATCATCCGGATAATTTCTTCCCAGAGGAGTCTGAAACTCTACATACAGAACAGGTTCTCCTGTTTCCCCATTATACTTTGGTATGGATTTCAAAAGAGCCTGTTTAAAGGCTGCTGTGGTCTGTCCCACGATCACCTTCCAGCCTGCCACAATCTTCTGCAGATCCTCCGGAGCAGCCTTCTGGGGTTTTTTTCGGTTCCGGTACAGCGCTCTGATTTACCTCTCCTGCACTGCCCGAAGCCTGCTGAACGATCACCTGCTGCACAGGAGCTTCATCCATCCTCTGCTCCAGAACACGGATGCGGTCCAGAACAGAATCCAGATTCGTTTCCATTGCAGGGCGGCAGAGCTTGATCAGCGCAATCTCCACCAGAACTCTTTTCTGCGTGGCAAAGCGTATCTGATTGGAAAGCTCTGAAAAAATACGGATATACCGCATAAGAGTGTCCACATCTGTCATTTCACTTTCTTCTTTCAGAAGCTTCAGATTCTCTGAAGACACATCAATGGCATCCTCAGGGTTCTCCGAAGTTTTTACCAGAAGAAGATTACGCATATACCAGGTAAAATCTCCCACAAACTGGCTCAGCTCCCGCCCGCCTGTGATCAACTCCTCCAGAATATGAATGGAGCCTGTTACATCACCGGAAAGCACTTTCCTGAGAAGCTGACTGAACACCTCGGTATCCACTGCTCCCAGAACTTCCAGAACCTTATCATAAGTTAAAGTCTGTCCAAGATAAAAAGCAATACACTGGTCCAGAAGACTGAGCGCGTCTCGCATGGAGCCGTCTCCCGCCTTTGCCACATAGCGCACTGCTTTTTCCTCCGCCTCTACGCCTTCCGCTTCCAGAAGCTCTGTCAGCCGGGCAGCAATGGTATCAATAGTAATCCTGTGAAAATCATACCGCTGACATCTGGAAAGTATGGTAATAGGAATCTTGTGGGCTTCTGTTGTGGCAAGAATAAAAATCACATAGGAAGGCGGTTCCTCAAGAGTTTTTAACAGGGCGTTAAAAGCGCCTGTGGAAAGCATGTGAACCTCGTCAATAATATAAACCTTATAATTTCCCTCTGTGGGGCGATAGGTTACTTCCTCGCGGATCTCACGGATATTATCCACACCATTGTTGGAAGCAGCATCGATCTCGATTACATTCATGGATGTTCCGGCCTGAATCGCCCTGCACATCTCACACTCATTACAGGGACTTCCGTTTACCGGATTCTGGCAGTTAACTGCCTTTGCCAAAATCTTTGCCACTGTTGTTTTTCCGGTTCCCCTTGTTCCGCAAAACAGATAGGCATGACCGATACGGTTCGCCTTGATCTGGTTTGTCAGGGTTGTCACAATATGATCCTGCCCTTTTACATCATCAAAATTATCGGGCCTGAATTTACGGTACAGGGCAGTATAGCTCATAAGTCATTCTCCTCTCCTGATGCCCCGGGGCATGAAAAGGATGCTGCAGAATACCTCAGTGCAGTCTGCAGCACCCTTTATTGTTATCCTGTATATTTACTGTGCCGGTCTGTCAGTCACCAAAACTGATTCCAATCTGTTTGGCAGCCTTTACCGTCTGATCCTTCGGCGAAACCATTTTCAGCTTTCCTGCACATTCTGCCAGCGGTACGCGCTTGATCTTGCCGTTTACCACACCGATCATCACTCCGTACTCCTCGTCCAGAATCGCCTCTGCAGCGCCGGCGCCGATCCTCGTGGAAAGAACACGGTCGTAAGGGCAGGGCTGTCCGCCTCTCTGAATATGACCCGGAACAGTTACTCGCACTTCGCTGCCGATCTCCTTAAAAATCTCGTCAGCGATCTCATAGGAAACTGACGGATACTTCTTTGCTCTGGCTTCCAGCTTTTCTTTGTATTTCTTTTTGGGAAGCTTGGCGTCTTCCTTGGAAATCGCGCCTTCGGCAACTGCAAGAATCGTAAAACGTTTGCCTGCTTTATTTCTTTTCTGAATGGCCTCTGTTACCTTTTTAATATCATATGGGATCTCCGGGATCAGAATGATGTCCGCTCCGCCGGCCAGTCCTGCATGAAGAGTCAGACTTCCAACCTTATGTCCCATGATCTCCACAATAAACACCCGTCCATGAGAGGTTGCGGTTGTGTGGATACAGTCAATGGCATTGGTTGCGATCTCTACCGCGCTCTGGAATCCAAAGGTCATGTCTGTGCCAAAAATATCATTATCAATAGTTTTTGGAAGATGAATAACGTTCAGTCCCTCTTCTCTCAGAAGATTTGCTGTTTTCTGGGTTCCGTTGCCTCCAAGAATTACCAGACAGTCAAGGCACAGCTTATAATAAGTCTGCTTCATTGCCTCTACCTTGTCCAGCCCCTTTTCATCCGGAACTCTCATCAGTTTAAAAGGCTGGCGTGAGGTTCCCAGAATCGTTCCTCCCTGTGTCAGGATTCCTGAAAAGTCCTTTGCGGTCAGCATTCGGTATTTACCGTAGATCAGCCCTTTATATCCATCGTCAAATCCATAAACTTCCAGATTATCCACGGCATTGGACAACGCCTTTACAACACCCCTCATTGTGGCATTTAACGCCTGGCAGTCTCCGCCGCTTGTCAGCAATCCAATTCTTTAATCATAATTGACATACCCCGCTTCGTATAGTATTCAGTACCTGCCTGCTGTTTCTCATGTCCGGCAGACAATCATATCATCAGCTGCTGCTCACAGTCTTTCTCAGAATAATGCCGTGTGAACAGTAACTTTTCACTTCTTTACCATTATATAATATCCGGGCCCCACTTGACAAGACTCCAAAAATCGTCTATACTTAAATTCCGCGCAGCCGGGGAGTTAGCGGTGCCCTGTACCTGCAATCCGCTACAGCAGGGGTGATGCCAATCTGAGGCTTGTATTTTGCAGAGCTGCCCTTTATAAGCGGCGCTGACGTCTGGGTCTCACGCAACAGGAATCCGTGAACCGTGTCAGGGCAGGAATGCAGCAGCACTAAGCGGACGCTCCTGTGTGCCGTGAGGGCGCCTGGGCCGAGCTGGCTGTAAAGGTAACGTCTGTGAGTACATTCCGAGGTGCGGCGCGCGTAAAAAAATGAATGTTTTAAGGAGTTCATGCAGATCGCAGGAACTCCTTTTTTTGTGTTTGCCAGTTTCCCATTTACCGGCAGATGTCTGCCACCACTTTATTGATCAGCTTTCCTGTCAGCCTTTCCTTTCATGATCACCCATCACAGCCTTCATGATCTGGCCTTTGTTTTTGTTGCAAGAACTTCTGCAAATTTATCCTCCAGATACCCGCGGATTTCTTCCTCGCTCATCTGCTGAGGCGCATATTTTGCAATGACGTCATATCTTGCCTGATATTCTGATCTGAGGTCTTCTCTGTTCTCCGGACAGGTATCCAGCTGCTCTTTTACTGTTTTCAGTTCCTTAAGGATTACGCGGTCTACCAGTTCTTCCGGAATATCATCCCGGCATCCCTCGTCGATTGCCACCTTTTTTGCCGCCGCAATCAGGGAAGAAACCGCTTCTTTTGTCACCTTATCTTTTGCTTTCATAGCTGCTACCATGTCTTTTCTTAAAGTTTCTAACTGCATTGCAAATTCCTCCTTAAATCTTATTGTTATAGTTTTCCCGGATTTCTCCGTTGTCTTACGATAGAACAATACTCATTCCGTATATCTTTTTCCTCTGCCTTTATAAAAAACCGCTTCAGCTTTTTTCTCTTTTTTCATTTTCTTCTCCTGACGCAGCTCCCGGAAAAATTCAGAAAGCATGGAAGAACACTCCTCCTGAAGAATTCCTTTTGTAATTTTCACCTTATGGTTAAAGCCCTCCGCTTCCAGAAGGTTCAGAACCGACCCGGCGCACCCTGCCTTCGGATTCATACTGCCGATCACAACCTCATCAATTCTTGACTGGACCAGAGCTCCCGCACACATCTGGCAGGGTTCCAGCGTTACATACATGGTGCATCCCTCAAGTCTCCAGTCCCCAAGCTTTTTGCTTGCTTTTCTGATAGCATTCAGCTCCGCATGGGAAAGAGTATTTTTATCTGTATTTCTCCGGTTGTACCCTCTGGCAATGATCTTTCCCTCTGACACGATCACGCATCCGATGGGAACCTCCTTCAAAGCCCGGGCTTTTTTTGCCTGCCGGATAGCTTCTTTCATAAACCGTTCTTCTTCTGTCACTTAAGCCGCTCCTCTCCTGATTAACGATATATCAAAATACATTACAGAACAATTCTGCGAGAACAATAGCCTCTCTCTTTTTCTGAATTTATTATAGTAAATGGTCATTGCAAAATCAATGCGAAAAATCTAAAATAAAATCACATGATATATCTCAGGATCGGAGGTTCTTTATGAAAATATACGGTTTAAACAAAACAACTCTTCTTGACTATCCCGGACGGGTGGCTGCCACAATTTTTCTGGGCGGGTGCAATTTCCGCTGTCCGTTCTGCCAGAACAGCAGCCTGGTGCTGAATCCCTCCTCACAGCCGGAGCTCTCATGTCACAGAAGTTTTATCCTTTTTAAAAAAACGTCAGGGAATCCTGGAAGGCGTGTGCGTCACCGGAGGTGAACCTGCCCTTTCCCCTGATCTGCCTGAATTTCTGGCAGAGATCCGCGCTCTTGGATATCCTGTAAAGCTGGATACCAACGGTACCCGTCCTGATCTTCTGAAAGAGCTTGCCGGGGAAGGGCTGATTCAGATGGCTGCCGTAGATATTAAGGCCTGTCCTGATAATTATCCTTCACTTTGCGGGCTCCTTCACCCTGATCTTGATGCCATTAAAGAAACTGTTGATTTTCTCATAAACGGAACCCTGGACTACGAATTTCGTACAACCGTGGTAAAAGAGCTTCATTCCGAACAGGATTTTGTCGCTATCGGAAAATGGCTTTCCGGAGCAAAAGCCTATTATCTCCAGGCATACAGAGACTCCGAAGAAGTTCTGCAGCCTGGATTCAGCAGCTTCTCTTATAAGGATCTGGAACATTTCCGCCAGATTCTGATGCAGACCATTCCTTTAGTAGAACTTCGGGGGATTGATTAAACGGTACCAGTATCCGCCCCTGCTTTTAGGAAGCTGGATCTGTCTGCTTTCTTTAAAATACGGGAAACCAAACATATTTGCCATAAATCGTTCCTGCTGGTCATAGCCTCCGGGCACTCCCAGTATGTAATGTCCGGAACTGTTTTTTCCTATCAGCAAATGACCGAAATTATAAAATCCGTACTGCAGAAAGCGATTATTCCGAAGCGCACAGTCTCTGGGATGAAAATGACAGAGATCTGCCGGCTGTATTTTGCGGCAGTGGCAGATCTCTCCATCACCAAAAGCATTGAACGGCTCTCCGAAAGAAAGCGATTTCTCTTTTGCTTTGGTCATTTCCTGATTGCAGACAGCTACTGATTGAGATGTCAGATACTCTGTATGAATGTCATCCCCATCTGCCGTTATCGTCTTCTGTTTTAAATTATTTTCTGATGGATCAGGATTTTTTTCACTCGTTTTATCCTTCTGCGCCTCCTCCTGTACTTCTTCTGCAGTTTTTATTCCCATATTCTGAGATATCTGACAGGCATCGTCTTCCTGCGGCTGACTTTCCACTGATTCCACACCGGCTCTGATGCCCGAATTTCCCATTTTCTTATAAACGTTATTCTCTTCCTCTGTTTTTACTGTATTTTTTGTTTCCAAATTCCGGTGGATCTCTGAGACATCGTTTTCTTCTGATTGATTTTTCTGTTTTCTTTCCGTAATTTTATTTTCTGAATCTTTCTTCAGCTCAGCATTTATCTCTTCCTGCCGGTTACTCTGTATTTTTTCTTCCGATGCAGTTTCCGGATCATGCATTTCCCTGCAATTATGATCATCTTTCATTAAGGGGTTCTGCATTTCTTCCTCAGATTTTGTTTCCCCAAAAACATGCTCCTCTTCTGATTTCACTTCTTCAGCGGACTCTTCTGATGATTCTCTGTTCATGGTACTGTTTTGCGGATCAATTTCTTTATCTGAGCTTTTATTCTCTGTTTTTTCTTCCTTTACTCTGCGGAAATTCTCCGGACGAATAGGTTTATCATCCCATTCTGTCCCAAAAAACGCCCCGTTTTCCGTAAGAAGGATCATTCCCCCCATATTCTCCAGGGTCATGGCGCTTCCGCCCATATGATTCCGTTCAGTCTCCAAAACGCAGTCAGCTCTGCTGTCTTCTGTCATGCAGGATCCCAGCAGCACTCCATCCAGCAGCCCTGTCTTACGGGTGAATCCGAAGATTTCGCACTTTACATCAGGAGTAAGGCCCGGACAAAGAATATGCGCCTCCATTCTGCATACCTGTTCCTTTGCCTCCACCCGGATAAACCCGCAGTTCCTTCCTTTTTTTCCTTTTTGGTATTCATATACATATGCAACAAAACGCCGATATCCACTCAAAGGATTTCCTCCTGGCCTCTCATTTCATTAATGTATATGTATTTTATACAAAAAAAGACCCTGCCCCTTAACTTCATCCAGTTCTGCGCCATCTGGAAATTTATCTGCCAATGTGCATGACATTTCCATTGTTTTTTCAGCTATAATGGTCTTACTTGGTTTCATCGGCACAAAAACACGCTGAAGACATTGCCTTTTTCCGGGTCATATTCCCCTTTCATATAGCCCCGCTGGCCTCTTATGATCTCACGGGCAAGATACAGGCCAAGACCTACTCCCTCCTGATCTTCCGCGTTCTTTCCACGGTAAAATCTCTGAAATACTCTGGCAAATTCTTCCCGCTTCACCTTGGTTCCGCGGCTGCATACATTGATCCGAATATACATCTCATATTCCAGAAGCTCCACAAGAATCACGCTTCCCGGATCACTGTATTTCACAGCATTGTCCAGAAGATTAAAAAACACCTCCTCCGTCCATCTGCGATCCAGACAGGCTTTCAGCTTCTGATCTCCCTTAAGCCGGATATCATTTCCGTGCTGCTCCGCCTTTAACGCTGCCTGATCCACGGCCTCCAGGATCACCGGAAGCACCGGCTGAATCTCCGGCTTCAGGGAAATAATCCCTGTTTCCATACGGGAGATTTTGGCAAAGCCTTCTCCCAGCCAGCTCAGTTTCCGGGCCTGACGATCCAGATTATCTGCAAAATGCCGGTATTCCTCCGTTGTCAGAGAATCTTCTCTTAAAAATTCGCTGTACATTTTAATATTTGCAATGGGCGTATTGATCTGATGCACCAGGTCGCTGACCGAGCTGCTGATCTGATCCCTGAGCAGCTTTTCTCTTTCCTCCTGCGCTCTGTGGATCTCATAAAGACGCCCTGCCTGGGACTGAAATTTGCCAGGCAGGGTATCTTCATTCTCGGAAAAATATTTTACTTCCCGTCCCAGTATCAGCTGCTCCAGCATATCATCCATCTGAGCCATTGTTTTATCTGCCATCTTTTCCATTTTTTTGTATTTATATACCAGAAAAACAAGGGCTGCCGTCAGAAGACAGATGATAATAAAAAGCATCGCAGTCACTGTGTCTCTCATATCCGGTCACTCCATTTGTATCCAATGCCAAAAACTGTCCTGATGTGATCCGGTTCCTGAGGATTGTCCTCTATTTTTCCCCTTAGTCTCCGCACGTTTACATTCAGTGTTTTTTCATCCACATAATTCTCATAGGTATCCCACACCATAGCCAGCAGCTGTTCTCTTGTGAGCACCTGATTCCGGTGAGCCAGAAAGGCTTCCAGAAGACGGATTTCCGTGGCAGTCAGTTTTACCTCCTGCCCGTCCTTTCTCAGCTGTTTTCCATCAAAGTCATAGGCCAGCGCACCGGAATAATAAAATCTGCTGTCTGTATTTTCCGCTCGTTTCAGAAGCACTTCAATCCTCCGAAGCAGCACAGCCATAGAAAACGGCTTTGTCACGTAGTCGTCGCACCCTGCGTCAAATCCCTGCAGCATATCCGCCTCTGTATTCCGGGCGGTCAGAAGCAATACCGGAACCGTATTACTCTGCCGGATGTGTTTCAAAAACATTCTCCCGTCCCCATCCGGCAGGTTGATGTCCAGAATTACCAGACTTACCGGCTGATTCATATAGCCTGACGCTTCCTCAATATTTTTTGCGCTGTATACCAGATATTCCTTTTTTCGGAGAGCATAGGCAATGCCCTCATTCAGCATGGTATCGTCCTCTACCAGCAAAATTTTTGTATCCATTGTTTTCTCCTGTCCAAAGAGCACAGCCAGCTCCCCGTTTTCCGCACATTCTACACAATACTGTGTTTATCTTACTCAATTTCCCTCAATCTTTCAACAATAGATTTTTTGTTCAGTACCTTTACCAAAAGCCAGGTCATAAAAATGCAGATAATAATAACCAGAAGCATAAGAACAGCAGCCGATGTCAGGAACAATCCCGGATTAAATCCCGTAAACAGGGCATGCTGCGTTACAAGATAGGACATAATGCTGCCGGACAGGAGCATAAGAACCACAGATACACTCATAAATTTCAGTGTATCTTTCAGAAGCATTGCCCACAGCTGCCTCTTTGTCATGCCAATGGACTGCATTGCAGCCAGCTCTATCTTTCTGGAAAACACATCCGAAGTGATCGTATTGACCAGATTGGAAACTCCTATGATCCCCAGAAGTCCTGCCAGCAGAAAACCGATCAGCTGGAACGTCTGTTTCTGAGTTTCCATCTGCACTCTGGTCATATATCGGGACTCCATCTTCAGCTGAGAATTGTATTCCGCAGCCATAAGACTGTTGATCTGCTGATTCTGTTCCTCTGTAATTTCTTCCTCTGTATCAATCTGAATATCGCTGATCCACTGGTCATAATCCGGGTACAGCTTTTTAAACAAAGTGTCGGACAAAATAATATTTCCAAGACTAATATCACTGGTTCCGAACATACTACGCTTTTCGCACACTGCCAGAACTGTCATTTCTTTTTCAGAATAATTTCCCTGATTATCATAAAATCCAATGATTGCTGCATCTCCTGGGTGTACGCTGTCCTTAAAATCTCTTCCCATGACTTCCTGACTGTCCGGAGCTAACCATATAATGCCTTCTCCTGCAGCAAATTTATCTACATCCACAGTTCCCTCAAAAGCACCCGCACATGCAAGTTCCTGCTGGATCAGCTCTGCAGGAATCCCTTGTACACTCAGCCCCCAGCGATTATTCTTTGCCTGTTCCTGAAGCCCCGTATCTCCATAGGTACTCATAAATTTATCACTGTTTGCAAAAAATTCCATTTCATTTTTTAACGGACCGTCCAGAGATACCTCTGCCTGAGACGGCAGATAAAGTCTGCCCACTGTTGTTTCCACATAATCCGGCATCATTCTTGCCTGATACACTACATTCACATCCGTCACAAAAGGAAGGTCTGCAATTTTATCCGGCAATTCTGCAGAAACAGGCTTATAGGGCTCCTCCAGGCTCCAGCCTGATCCCTCATGAATAATCCGCGCATCATTCATATTATAGCGCTCCACCATATGATCTACGGAAAATCCCAGAGCCGCATTACAGGAAACCAGAAAGATCATTCCGCTTAACGCAAAGGAAAGAATGGTAAACAGATTTTTCTTCTTTTTGGGGGCAAATCTGGCCGCCTCTACCGGAGAGATGCGGCAGGCCAGCTTCAGAGACTTCAATGCGCTGATATATACGGTAAACCAGGAAAATCCAGCTCCCAGAATAAAGATCACCAGAACATTAGGCGCTTTATAAAACATGGCATACATGGTCTGCGCCAATTACTCCCGGGCCGATCAGATTTCCCACAATATAGCCAAGAACGATTCCGATCAGAATGCCAATTACTGCCAGACGGCGGATCTGCTGCATCAGCACAGTCTTCAGCTGCCTTGCTGTAGTTCCAATGGTTTTCATCATGCCAAACCAGCGGATATCAGAGGATACAGAAATATAAAATACATTGTAGATCAGGAAATAACCGCTTAAAATAATAAATAACACAAACAGCACTGCCGGTCCTACACTTAACAGCATATTGCTCATACTGTTAGTATTCTTTGTTCCGATTCCGGTTCCCCCTGCCAGATCGCAGGCTTCCTGCAGCTTATCCATAACATCTGTTTTCAGAAGAAGAGGATTCAGGTTGTTCAGCTTCACATAAATCTTCTGAGGGATTTTTTCCATTGCAGGATTATACTGACCGATAAATTCAGGTGCTGTATAAATCTCATCATAAATCTCACTGATATTGATCAGAGGATTTTTATAGTATCCGGTAACAGTAAATGTTATTGGCGTTTCCGCCATTTCCTCATCTGTGCCGAGCATCACCAGAAGCTCCAGCTGACTGCCCACAATCCTTTCAAGCCCCAGATGTTCTGCCATAGTATCAGAAATCACGATTTCATCTGCATTCTGTGCAAATCTGCCTTCAGTCAGCTCTACAAAATTATGTTCAAAATATGACTCATCCGGCGCCAGAAGCCGCACGTCCATTCCCGAAAACTCCTGATTGTGAAGTCCGGCTCTGCTGCATTCCCTTGCCATGTCCGCCCACTGGATCTGCGGCAGCTCCTTAAGCTTATCCCGGGTTTCCTCCGTGCCGTTGATATTGCCTTCACAGCCCGGACCGGGAGCAGATTCCCCATAATTACTGATGGTAGAAATCATACTGATCCCCACTGTCCACACTGCTGTGATCAGAAGAGTAGTCAGAGCAATAGCCAGAATGGCAATACGGTTTCTGCTTTTATGAGAGGTGTAATTATCCTTTGCCAGCTCCTTTAAGGAAGCGCTGCCCAAATGTTTTGCCATTGCAGCTTTGACAATGTCATCCTCGGTCTGGTCGTTCTGCAGGTTACCGATATTGGAATTTAAAACGCCTGAGACCTGTTCATCAGGCAGCTCCAGGGTCAGTTCTGTGTTGCCATAGGGAATTTTTTGAAATCATAATGATCCTCCAGTTTAAATGATTTAGCATGATGCGAGTATAAATTCGGTCGAAATTATTGGTAAGTGGTCTTACCAGTTATGTTCTTATTGTAGTACGCTTTTCAAAGAAAGTCAAGGATAAAAAAACCGTTTTCAAAAAGAATTTTTTAAATTGGAGATTTGGACAGCAAAAGTAGGACATCCAAAATAAAAAAGCTCCGCGGCTGCGGAGCTTTCTGAGCATTATTATTGGAGTTCGGCATCATAGAAATGGTAACGGTAGATGCTGGTAACTTCGAAGTTTTAACATTGTCGCCTAACAGGTAGAACATGGTGTCATTATACAGTGGAATAGCACCATAATCTTTGTGTGTCAGGATTTCATCGGCTTTTCATACAATTCCTGGCGTTTGCTTTCGTCCTTTGTCTGACGCGCCTGGTTGATGAGATCGTTGAATTCCGGATTGTTGTATTTGTTGGATACCTGCTGGGTAGTTGTGGCAGACATACGCTGGTAGATCATACCGTCTGGATCGACATAATCGGTATACCAGTTGCTGACTGTCAGATTGAGGGAACCGCTCTTGTTCATATCGTTGTAGCCTGCGTGGTCAACCTGAGACAGTTCGATATTGATACCGGCTGCTTTTGCCTGATCCTGAATTGCAGTGGCCACCTTGATCAGTGTCTGGTAATTGGTTGAACCAACTACAGGAATGGTAATACCGTCCGGGTAACCGGCTTCTGCCAGTAATTTTTTTGCTTTTTCCGGATTGTATTCATATGCTGGAAGGGAGTCATTGTATCCGAGCAGGCCCTTAGGGATAAAGCTTTTGGCCGGGGTAGCGGCGCCGGATAACAATTCGTCGCACAGAGCTTCGCGGTCTACCGCGTAGGACAGTGCTTCTTTAATTCTTGAATCGGTATAAATTTCATTGTTCGGGCTTAAATAAACAAGGCCGACTGGGTTGAAACTGTGCATTTTGTCTTTGACAGCATCGTTGCTTGTAACGGTTTCGTATTGTCCGGTATCCAGCATGACAAAATCACAGTTGCCCTTCTGGAATTCCATAACCTGAGTGTTCAGGTCGTTTACGAACTTAAAGCTGACACCGTCAAGCTTTGTTTTATCGCCGTGGTAATCGTCAAAGCGTTCCATTTCAATGCCCTGGCCTGCAGTTATAGGAGGTCATTTTGAACGGACCGGTACCGTACAGGACAGTACGTCCCCAGTCTCCGCCAGCTTCTTCACAGGCTTTTTCAGGGAAGATTACAGCATATGGAGCGGATAAGGCGGCTTCGAAAGGTGCGTAGGGCTGCTGAAGAACGATATCGAAGTGCGTATCATCTTTGATTTTAAAGCCTTCAAGAGAATCGGCTGTGCCGTCTTCAAGGGCTTTAAAGCCAACGACCTGGTCAAACAGTGAGCCCATGAGACCTTTTGTGATTAAGCGTTCATAGGAATACTTAACATCAGAAGACTTCAGGGTTTCGCCGTTATGGAATTTAACACCGTCTTTAAGCTCAAAGCTGTAAGTCAGGCCGTCGTCGGAAACGGTCGGCATCTGCTTAAGCAGCTGTGGGTCCAGGGTTGTGTCGTTGTTCAGGCCGATGAGTGTTTCGCAAGCCTGGTCTGATACCATAATCAGGTACGCCTGAGTACCCATGTTGGTGTCGATTGGAACATTTGGGTCCTGCATGACAACACGCAGGGTATTGCCGCTACTGCTGCTGCTTGAAGCACCTTTGTCGCCGCAGCCAGCTACGGTAAAGACAAGCGCTAAAACCAACAGTAAAGCAGCCAGTTTTTTCATACTTTTCATATTCTCTCTCC
>ENA-OQAB01000462-OQAB01000462.1-human-gut-metagenome-genome-assembly--contig:-NODE-462-length-22348-cov-3.628595_pt1 | contig 22348 bp, 20 predicted proteins | sample MGYA00242490_ERZ504517 | MGnify/ENA primary metagenome ERZ504517 (study PRJEB26092, sample SAMD00036298) | human gut metagenome | host: Homo sapiens | study: EMG produced TPA metagenomics assembly of...
GGCCTTGGAATGGGGCAGATGCACGAAACCTGCGGGGCCGTTTCCGGCGCTGTGGCTGCTCTTGGTTTTCGAAACAGCCAGGGCAGGGAAAATCCTACGACGAAAGCGTCTACCTATAGCATAGTCAGACAGGTGGGAGAGCAGTTCCTCGAGAAAAACGGTTCAACCAGCTGTATGGAACTGAAGGGGGCTGACAGGAAAGGGCGTCCTGAGAACCTGCCCGGGCTGCGTAGAGGATGCGGTCAGAATCGCCTGCGGACTGCTGGAGGAATAGAGGGAGCAAGCAGCTCCCTATTTTTTCAAAACTCTTCGCAGAAGGCTCAGAAGAAGGCCCAGAACGCAGGTTTTAAACAGAGGCTTTGACAGCGGAACCATAATCTCCAGGAACCGGCTGGATCCGGGCAGAAGGGGCTGTCCTGCCAGAGCTTCCATGACTGCAGGCGCGTTCCAGAAGGCCAGAGACAGAAGAAGAAAGGCCGTTATGCCCCGCCCCATATCTGCGCTGATTACCCGGTCGCCGCTTGCAAAATGGCGTTTTGTCAGGATCCAGAGCGACGACAGAGCTGTAAAGGCCAGATAGGATCCGGAGAGGGCCAGATAGCAGGCCAGGCTGTAGTTTCTCTCTGTTAAGACCATCCGCACCGAACCCAGACCGTCTCTTCCGTTTATAAGGGGAAGCAGAGGAGTCCATGCCGCTTTCACCATAAGAAGACAGCAGGCCAGCTGGGAAAATCTGGCGATCAGAACAGAAAGGCCAGAGGGAAGCTTTATTTTAGGAAGAGAGGAGAGAGAAATGGAAAGCGATTTCTTTTTTCTCTTTTTCTTATTCCTTTTTCTCTGTTTTGCAGAAACAGGATTATCTATCTCGTCTCCGTCATCTTCTGAGAAAGCAGAGCGCTCGTCCTCCAACGGCTCTGGGGAGGAAGGCCGCCTCCGGCTTCGTCCGCGTCTGGAGGAGTACACCCGCTCTGATGCAGGGCGGATCTCATGAGGCGCAGTGCGCTCCATGCCGCTGCCGGCCGCTGTTTTTGTTTGTTTCTTATCTTTATCGTCTTTTGAGTCAATCATTCTTATTCTCCTGTACTTCGCAGCTTTATGCCGCCAATCTTTTATTTCCTTTCACTCTACCACAAAAATGTGAAAATTCAGAGTCCTTTCCCATTACTTTTTTTCTTACGCCGTCTCAGATAATTTTCTGTAAATTCAGGGAAAATACCTGAAAAAGAAGAAGTAGGATATTCCCAAAATAATCAAGAGGTGCTATAATTAATTGTCAATGAATGAAATGAAAAAATGAAAAAATGAAAAAGACGTAAGGGGACTGCATCATGGAACATTTGATTGTACCAGAAAACTATGAACCGGCCATCGGACTCAGGGAAACCCAGGTGGCGATTAAAATTATTAAGGATTTTTTCCAGAGGGAGCTGGCCAAACAGCTGAATCTGACGCGAGTTTCTGCGCCCCTGTTTGTGCTTCCGGAATCAGGTCTGAACGATAACCTGAACGGAGTGGAACGCCCGGTTTCTTTTGGGATTAAAGAACAGAAGGACCGGCCGGCGGAGATTGTTCATTCACTGGCAAAGTGGAAGAGAATGGCTCTGAAGCAGTATGGCTTTCAGCCAGGCGAAGGCCTTTACACAGACATGAGCGCGATCCGCAGAGACGAGGACACGGATAACATCCATTCCCTCTATGTGGATCAGTGGGACTGGGAGAAGATTATCACAAGGGAAGAACGCACCAGAGAGACACTGGAGCTGATTGTAAAGGCCGTATATAAGGCTCTCAAGGTAACGGAGGACTATATGGCCTATGAGTATGAATACATAGGCAGATATCTGCCGGATCACATCGAGTTCGTGACTACTCAGCAGTTAGAAGACATGTATCCGGACTGTACGCCCAAGGAACGGGAGTACAAGATTGCGAAGCTTCACAAGGCTGTGTTCATTGAGCAGATTGGAGATAAGCTGAAATCAGGAGAAAAGCACGACGGCCGCGCTCCGGACTACGATGACTGGAAATTAAACGGCGACATTATCGTGTACTATCCGGTACTTGACATTGCGCTGGAGCTGTCTTCCATGGGTATCCGTGTGGATGAGGCAGTTTTAAGAGAACAGTTACAGAAAGCAGGCTGTGAGGAGCGGGCAGAGCTGGCGTTCCAGAAGGAACTTCTGGAGGGAAAACTGCCGTGCACAGTAGGCGGCGGTATCGGCCAGTCACGAATCTGTATGTTTTATTTGAGAAAAGCTCATATTGGAGAGGTTCAGTCCTCTATCTGGCCGGACGGCATCCGGGCAGAGGCAGAAAAGCATAATATTTTCCTGCTGTAAGGGATAAAGGAGGTTTTTAAGATGGATACAGTGAACGAGAGAATTCAGGCGCTCCGCGCGATGATGAAGGAAAGGGGAATCGACGCTTATCTGGTTCCCACCTCAGACTTTCATGAGTCAGAGTATGTGGGAAGCCATTTTGAGTGTAGAAAGTTTATTACAGGTTTTACAGGATCCGCCGGAGCTGCGGTGATTACCCTGAAGGAAGCGGGACTCTGGACAGACGGCCGCTATTTTGTGCAGGCCGGAAAGCAGCTGCAGGGCAGCGAGGTAAAGCTGTTCAAGATGGGACAGGAGGGAGTTCCCACAATAGAAGAGTACCTGGCAGAGAATATGCCGGAGAACGGCGTGCTGGGCTTTGACGGCCGCGTGGTGAACGAGGAATTTGGCGAGGAGCTTTGGCCCGTCTCCAGAAGAAGAATGTGACTGCTGCCAGCGGAGAGGATCTGATTGGCGCTCTCTGGACGAGCGTCCCAACCTTCCGGCAGAAAAGGTGTGGGTTACTGGACGTTAAATATGCGGGAAAATCAGCAAAAGACAAGATTGCCGATCTGCGAGAGGCCATGAAGAAAAACAGGGCGACGGTCCACATTTTAACGACGCTGGACGACATTGTATGGCTGCTGAATATCCGCGGAAACGACGTGCCCTGCAATCCGGTGGTGCTTTCCTACGCAGTGGTGACAGAGGACAAATTCTTCCTCTTTATTAATGATAAGACTCTGGACAGCCAGACAAAGGCTTACCTGGAGGGGCTGGGCGTAAAGATAAAGCCTTACGACGACATCTATGTGCTTGCCAAAACCTTCCGCAACGAGAGAATCCTGCTGGAGAAGAGCCGCGTCAATTTCGCTGTCTGCCAGAGTCTGGACGAGAGCAATGAAATTGTAAATCAGATGAATCCTACCGCCTCCGCCAAGGCAGTGAAGAATCCTGTGGAGATGGAGAATATGAGAAAGGCCCACATCAAGGACGCTGTGGCCATGATCCGTCATCTGCGCTGGATGAAGGAGAATATCGGTACGCTGGATATGGACGAGATGTCTGTCCAGAGACATCTGGATCAGCTGAGATTCGAGACAGAGGGAAATCTGGGACTGAGCTTTGGAACGATCTCTGCCTATGGGGAGAACGCGGCTCTCTGCCATTATTCCGCCACTCCGGAAACCAATAAGAAGCTGGAGCCAAGGGGACTTTACCTGGTAGATTCCGGCGGACAGTATTACGAGGGAACGACTGACATTACCAGAACCATTGCCCTGGGGCCGGTGACAGAGGAGGAGAAGAAATGCTTCACTCTGGTGGCCGCCTGCATGCTGAGGCTTCTGAACGTGAGATTCCCTTACGGCTGCCACGGCTACAATTTTGACTTTGCCGCCAGAGAACTGCTCTGGAGAGAGGGGCTTGATTTCAATCACGGAACAGGCCATGGAGTGGGATATCTGTTAAACGTCCACGAGCGTCCAAACGGCGTCCGCTGGAGAGTCGTTCCGGAGCGCCAGGACAACGCAGTGTTTGAGGAGGGCATGGTGACCTCTGACGAGCCGGGCCTGTACTTTGAAGGAAAGTTCGGAGTCAGAACAGAAAATCTCATGCTCTGCGTGAAGGACGTAAAAAATGAGTACGGCCAGTTTATGAAATTTGAAAATCTGACCTGGGTTCCTATTGACAGAGATGCCATTGATACCAGATGGCTGGAGAAGAGGGATCTGGAGCTTTTAAATGAGTACCACAGACAGGTATACGAGGTAATGGCTCCCCATCTCTCCGAGGAGGACAGAAGCTGGCTGGAGAAGGCGACGGCTCCTATCGCATAAGTGGAAGTGGAAAAACAATAGAGTCCAGGATCCGGGAACCGTTTTTTTCAGAAACCATGTCATATACACAAAAATCGGTTTATATCATATAGTAATTCAGAAGGCAGATGTCAGAAAGGCAGATGTGATGAGACAGTATAGACCAGATTTGCAGGTGTGCGAGACTGCCGCCGAAAGCCGGGGGTATCTTCAGGTAGACGTAGTGAACGAGGAAAATAATTTTCCAGTGACAGACGCTGTGGTGACGGTGCAGGAGCCGGGAGAGGGCGGCAGAATTCTGGAGGAGCTTCCTACCGATCAGTCGGGACAGACGGAGCAGCTGGAATTAGCCGCCCCTGATATGGCTCTCAGCCTGGAAAGCCAGAATACCATCCGGCCCTACAGCGTATATAATCTAAAGATTTCAGCGCCGGGATATGAGGACGCGGAAATCACAGGAACCGAGATTCTGCCGGGAGTGACGGCGATTCAGCCGGTGCGCCTGCGGCCGGTGAAGGTTTCTGCATCAGAGACAGAGACGGTCCGGATTCCGGGGCATACGCTTTATGAGACGTATCCGCCCAAGATTGCGGAGACAGAGGTGAAGCCGGTGCGGGAGAGCGGGGAGATTGTGCTGAGCCGTGTGGTCGTTCCCCAGACGGTGGTAGTCCACGACGGAGTTCCCACCGACAGAAGCGCAAAAGACTACTATGTGCCTTACAGGGACTACATAAAGAACGTGGCCAGCAGCGAGATCTACGCTACCTGGCCACAGTCTTCCATTGTAGCCAATGTGCTGGCCATTATGTCCTTTACCCTGAACCGCGTTTACACAGAGTGGTACAGGAATCAGGGGTATGATTTTACGATCACCTCCTCCACAGCCTTTGATCACAAGTGGATTTACGGAAGAGATATTTTCGATACGATTTCTGTGGTGGTGGACGACATTTTTGACAGCTATCTGTCCCGGCCGGACGTAAAGCAGCCGATTCTCACCCAGTACTGCGACGGAAAAAAGGTCAGCTGCCCTGGCTGGATGACACAGTGGGGATCCTGCGCTCTGGGGGAACAGGGCTACAGCCCCATGGAAATTCTCCGTAATTTCTATGGAAGCGATTTGTATATCAATACAGCGGAGCAGATTTCAGGAATTCCGGCCTCCTATCCTGGAACGGAACTGTCCACAGGCTCCAGAGGGGATAAGGTCCGCCAGCTTCAGGAACAGCTGGACGCCATAGCCACTGTCTATACGGCTGTTCCGAGCCTGACGCCGGACGGGATTTACGGACCGGCTACCGAGCGGTCGGTGAAGGCGTTTCAGTCTATTTTTGGCCTGCCTCAGACAGGAACCGTAGATTTTGCCACCTGGTATAAGATTTCCCACATCTATGTGGCGATTACCAGAATTGCCGAGCTGAACGGATAATCAGAAATAGACACAGACAGATAAATCCTTACAATACGAAAAGGGGAGAAGGTATGAATGCCATGGCAAAAGAGCGGAATGCGGGAAAGAAGGGAAAACAGGGAAATGGCATAACAGAGGGAGTCATCTGGAAGCAGCTCCTCATTTTTTTTCTTTCCTATTTTATTTGGTACGTTTTTTCAGCAGCTTTACAACACAGTAGACGCAGTGATTGTAGGCCGGTTTGTGGGAAAAGAAGCGCTGGCGGCGGTAGGAGGAAGCACGGGAACGCTGATTAATCTTTTAGTCGGCTTCTTTGTGGGCCTCTCCTCCGGCGCGACGGTTATTATCTCCCAGTTTTACGGGGGAGGAAGAGAAAAGAGAGTCAGCGAGGCTGTTCACACGGCGATCGCCTTCTCTCTGGCCTGCGGAGTAGGACTTATGGTCATTGGAATCGCCGCCTCCCCCATAGCCCTGCGGGCCATGGGAACGCCGGATGATATTATGCAGTATTCCCTGTCCTACATCAGAATTTATTTTCTGGGAATTATTCCAAACCTGGTTTACAACATGGGAGCCGGTATTTTAAGGGCAATCGGAGATTCCAAGCGGCCTCTATACTACCTGATGGCCAGCTGCTTTACCAATATTGTGCTGGATCTGGTGCTGGTTGTCTGGCTTCGGCTGGATGTGCGGGGAGCGGCGATTGCGACGATTGTGTCCCAGCTTGTCAGCGCAGTTTTGGTTGTGCTCCAGCTTCTTCGCACAAAGGATTCCTACAGGCTGGTGATTCGAAAGATCCGTCTGAATCTGTTCATGGTAATGCGTATTGTGCGGATTGGCCTGCCGGCTGGCCTCCAGTCCGTGATGTACTCTGCCTCCAACATCATTATCCAGAGCAGCGTAAACTCTCTGGGAACAGACACAGTGGCAGCGTGGACGGCTTACAGTAAAATCGACAGCGTTTACTGGATGATTATCAGTGCTCTGGGTATTTCCATCACTACGTTTGTAGGGCAGAATTACGGCGCGGGAAAACTGGACCGGGTAAAGCGGGGAATTTATGTGTGTCTGGGACTCAGCTTCCTCATTACGGCTATTTTAAGTGTAACCCTGTACCTGGGAGGCGGCTATATTTATCTCATGTTTACGGCAGATGCGGCGGTAATAGCCAAGGGAATGGAAATTCTTCATTTCCTGGTTCCGGCCTTCGCCACCTATGTGTGTATCGAGGTTCTTTCCGGCGCGCTGAGAGGCACAGGGGACTGCTGGATTCCCATGATTATGACGGCAGTAGGAGTGTGCGCCCTGAGAGTCCTCTGGATCCTTGTGGCGGTTCCGCTGAAGCCGGACATCCTTACTGTGGTGTTCAGCTATCCGCTTACCTGGAGTATTACAAGTATTTTATTCCTGGTGTATTTCTACTGCTTCAGTTCTCTGAAGAAATTCAATGTTCCTCTTCCGAGGCTGCGGCGCAGAAGAAAACATGCTGGAGCAGTATAAAAAGAAAGGAACGGTGTGTATGGAGTACAATTCTATGAACCAGTGGGGAGAAATCCAGGCCAGCCAAAGAGAGAGCCTGTCAGCGTATACGGCGAAGACGTTTCTCTGGATGTTTGCCGGCCTTCTCGTTACCTTTGCCATGACCTATGCCAGCTATGCCACAGGCCTTGTGCTTTTAGTATTTTCAAACAGCTATGGAATCCTGATGCTGACAGGAGCAGAGCTTTTGGTAGTGATTTTTATGTCAGCCAGAGTCCACAAGATTTCTGTGGGAACAGCCAGAGCCATGTTTCTGCTGTATTCAGCTTTAAACGGGGTGGTATTTTCCGCTTACTTCCTGATAATAGGTTCCGGCATGCTGATGTTTATTTTTGGGGCTACGGCAGTCTTTTTCGGACTGATGGCCGGAGTATCCTACATTGCCAGGGTTGATCTGTCAGGAATCCGCCCCCTCTTAATAGGCGGACTGATTTTCCTCGTGGTATTCCAGTTTTCTGGCCATGTTTTTAAACCTGACTTCCATGGAAACGATCATGTGCTATGTGGGAATCCTGATCTTTCTGGGGCTGACTGCCTACGATGTGGGCATGATCCGCAGAAATTATCAGATGTTTTCCGGAAATGAGGAATTATTAGCCAAGGCGTCTATCTTCTCAGCGCTGGAGCTGTACCTGGACTTTATCAATATATTCCATGTATCTTTTAAGACTGTTTTGCAAGGAACAGAGATTAAGGGATAAAAATGGGATCCCTGCCTTCGCTTTTTTGGCGGATGCAGAGATCCCATTTTCATTTCATAGGAAAAAGCGTCCTATTAAATTTCTGTTTAAATTTCTGTTTTCATGAATTGCTTGTCAAATTCTGGGTTAAAATAATAATAATTTTTCCTGTCCAGAGAATCCTTCAGCTGTTCCAGCGCTTCACCAAACCGCTGGAAATGGACAATCTCCCTGGCGCGGAGAAACCGGAGAGGAGCTTTTACGTCCGGATCCGTGATGACACGCAGCAGATTGTCGTAGGTGGTCCGGGCTTTCTGTTCCGCAGACAGATCCTCCGTCAAATCGGTGATGGCGTCTCCCTTGCTCTGAAATTCGCAGGCGTTAAAAGGAACTCCTCCGGCCGACTGGGGCCACAGAGCGGCGGTATGGTCGATATAGTAGGCGTCGAAACCGGCAGTTCTGGCGTCCTCAGGCTTCATATTCCTTGTAAGCTGAAAGATGATGGAACAGATAATCTCAAGATGAGCCAGCTCCTCTGTTCCGATATCTGTCAAAAGTCCGCTGATTTTCCGGCAGGGCATGGAATATCTCTGGGAGAGGTAACGCATGGAAGCGGCCAGCTCCCCGTCAGGGCCGCCGAATTGGCTGATAATCAGCTGGGCCGTTTTCGGACAGACTGTTTTAATGTTGACAGGAAACTGGAGACGTTTTTCATAGGTCCACATTTAAATCATTCCTCCTTCCCAGGGCGCGGGTCCGTCCTGAAGACTCCAGCGGTCTGCGCCGCCCAGATCGCAGACGCAGCCGGCAGTCAACGGGCCGTAGGCTTTGGCATACTGGTTCATAAGCTCCTTCCGTCTGGCCGCTTCCTTCTGAAAGCGGGCCAGGCCTTCCTGGCAGTCTGGATGGGTATCCAGGTAGAGCGTTAAATCATTGACTGCAAAGCTCACCTTGTCAATCTCGTGAAGAAGGGCAGAGCGGCTTGGCGTTTCTGCATTACCTAACATAGGCGTCACCTCCTGCGAAAAAAGGCATATCGAGGGAAGGGAACAGACAGCCGTGCAGCAGAGCGGTTTCCAAATCCTGAGGCTCCTCCCAGGACTGGCGTGGGACAGAAGCAATCGCCAGATCCAGGCGGCAGGAGCAGCCGCAATCCAGCTGATCATCATTTACTGTAGTCATAGACAGACACTTCCTTTCTGTTGGTATCGTGGCAGCCAGGCGGTTTAAATGCCGCGCGTGAACTGCCTGCTTTTAGTATGAGCCGCTTTGGCGCAGGATATTTCTAAAAAAGAATCCGCCAGATCTGCGGAAAAATTCCAGTGCAGGAAGGATATTATGATTGTGTGAATATTAGAGCATTTCATACAATAAAACTTGCAATTTATGCAATAAGCATATACAATATAAGCTAGGCAAAATTGGGACTGCAAAAGTATCTCTTTTACTAAGCATACCAAGTCAAACTAATTCAAATGGAGGACTGCAAAATGAGTAATTCAGCGAACACATCAGCAGGTAAAAGAATTGAAGCTTTACTTGATGATAACAGTTTTGTTGAAGTTGGAGCTTATGTGAAGGCAAGAAGCACCGACTTTAACATGGCGGCGCAGAATACCGCCGCTGACGGCGTAATCACCGGTTACGGCACGATTGAGGGAAATCTGGTGTATGTATACAGCCAGGACGCTTCTGTTATGGGAGGTTCTGTGGGAGAGATGCATGCGAAGAAAATTTCCAACGTATACCGGATGGCTATGAAAATGGGAGCTCCTGTGATTGGCCTGGTAGACTGCTCTGGTTTAAGGCTTCAGGAGGCGACAGACGCTCTGGACGGTTTTGGACAGATGTATCTGAATCAAACCATGGCTTCCGGCGTAGTTCCGCAGATCTGCGCGGTATTTGGAAGCTGCGGAGGCGGCATGGCTGTTTCCTCTGCGATTGCAGATTTCGTTTTCATGGAAGAGAAAGCAAAGATGTTTGTCAATTCTCCAAACGCTCTCGCTGGAAATGATGAGAAAAAGTGCGATACCGCTTCAGCAGATTTCCAGAGCGGCGAATCAGGACTGGCTGACGTGGTGGGAAGCGCGGAGGAGATTCTTGCGAAGGTTCGGACTCTCGTCTCTGTTCTTCCGGCTAACAATGAGGACGACATGTCCTATGACGAGTGCGGCGACGATTTAAACCGCCTCTGTGAAAATATCGAGAGCTTCAGGGGAGACACAGGAAAGGCCCTTTCCATGATTTCCGACGACGGCTTCTTCTTTGAGGTGAAGGAAAACTACGGCCCGGAGATGGTAACTGCCTTTATCCGCCTGAACGGTATGACGGTAGGATGCGTAGCCAACCGCACAGAAGTATTGGATGAGGAGAATGAGAAGACTGCAGAGTATGAGCCGGTTCTTGGAGCAAGAGGCTGCGATAAGGCGGCAGAGTTCGTTTCTTTCTGCGACGCCTTTAATATTCCGGTTCTGGCCCTTGTAAACGTAAAGGGCTACAAGCAGTCCAAGTGCACAGAGAGAAGAATCGCAAAGGCTGCAGGACGCCTGACCTATGCGTTTGCCAATGCAGACGTGCCGAAGGTAACGGTTGTGATTGGAGAGGCTTATGGAAGCGCTTATGTGACCATGAACAGCAAGTCCATTGGCGCGGACATCGTATACGCATGGCCGGATGCAAAAATCGGCATGATGGATGCAGCGGCAGCAGTGAAGATCATGTATGCAGAGGAGATCAGCGCTTCTGACAAAGCGGCTGCCTTGATTTCAGAGAAGGCGGCAGAGTATGAGGCTCTCCAGTCCAGCGCGGCGGCAGCGGCAGGAAGAGGCTATGTGGACGATATTATCAAGGCAGACGAGACGAGACAGCGCGTAATTGCCGCATTCGAGATGTTATTTACGAAAAGAGAGGGACGTCCATCCAGGAAGCATGGCACAGTCTAAGGCGAGGTGACAAGATATGAAACAGAATATGAAACGGCTGCTTCTCCTGTTATCCATGATAACCTGCTTCTTTGTTCTGTCCGGCTGTGCAAAAACAGAGGATTCCGGTTCAGAAGAGGTTACAGCCGAGATGGAGGAGACTCTGGTGAACGGCTCCAGGCAGTATCTGGCTGCATTTGCAGCTTACAGCGACGAGGAGCTGGAGGAGCAGATCAAGCAGGCAGAAAAGGCAGAGAATACTGTGATTTCCACAGCCCTCAGCTCCTGGAAATCTGTAAAGGAAGATCTGGGAAGTCTCCAGGTAGACGAGATGGGAGCTCCTCTGATCCAGACAGATGAAAAAACTGGAAAGCCGGCTGTTACAGTACAGGCGGAAGGCGAGGATATTTATCAGGTAGAACTGACTGCCGTTTATGAGCAGAGAACCATGGAGTTTGTTCTGACTGCCAAGGCGGAGGACGACGGTTACGGCGGCAGCGTTCTGACTGTAACAGAGATGACATTTACTCCTGATTATTCCATAGGAGAGAAGCTGCAGAAGGCTTTCTTAAATATGCTTATGGGTATGGGAACTGTATTTGTTGTGCTTCTTTTCATCAGCTTTATTATCAGCCGTCTGAAGATGGTAAACAGCTGGGGTGCGAAGAAGGAAGATAAAACGGCAAAAGAGAGCGCTCCGGCCCCAGTTCCGGCAAAGCCGGCAGCTCCAGTTCCAGCACCGGCGGCACCAGCACCAGCGGCAGCTCCTGCGCCGGCCCTGGTACAGCTTGAGGAGAGCTGTGAAGAAAATCTGGCAGACGATATGGAATTAGTAGCAGTAATTACAGCCGCAATTTCGGCAGCTCAGAAGGTTCCGGCAGAAGGACTTGTCGTTCGTTCTATCCGCAGAAAATCAGGCTCTAATTGGAAGAGAGCTTAACGAGAAAGAATAAACCAGGAGGAAAGAATCATGAAAAATTATACAATTACAGTAAATGGAAAATGTTTATGAAGTAACAGTAGAGGAGGGCTTTACAGGAAAGGCTTCCGCACCGGCAGCAAGACCGGCAGCTCCAGCACCGGCGGCACCAGCTCCTGCACCAGCCCCGGCAGCCCGGCAGCCCCGGCTCCCGCACCAGCCCCAGCAGCCCCGGCTCCAGCAGCTGCACCGGCAGCAGGCTCCATTACAGTCAGCGCGCCCATGCCTGGCAAGATTCTCGGCGTGAAGACGTCCGTAGGAGCAGCTGTTAAGAAAGGACAGGTAATCCTGATTCTTGAGGCTATGAAGATGGAGAACGAGATTGTAGCTCCGGAGGACGGAACGGTTGCGAGCGTCAACGTATCAGTAGGCGAGATGGTAGAGCCAGGAGCGACACTTGCGACTTTAAACTAATGAATGCGTAAATCCGTTTGGAGGGATAAACATGGAATATATAACATCAACATTGTCCAATCTTCTTCACCAGACAGCATTCTTTAATCTGACCTTTGGAAACCTGATCATGATTTTAGTGGCCTTTGTGTTCCTTTTCCTGGCTATCAAAAAGGATTTGAGCCGCTTCTGTTAGTTCCGATTTCCTTCGGTATGCTGCTTGTAAATATCTATCCGGATATCATGCTTCATGCAGAAGATGCAGCCAATGGAACAGGCGGACTTCTTTATTACTTCTATGTGCTGGATGAGTGGTCGATCCTGCCGTCCCTGATCTTCATGGGCGTCGGTGCGATGACTGACTTCGGTCCGCTGATCGCGAACCCGAAGAGTTTCCTTTTGGGAGCGGCAGCACAGTTCGGTATTTTCGCAGCGTACCTTGGAGCTATGGCTATGGGATTCTCCGACAAAGCTGCAGCAGCAATTTCCATCATCGGTGGAGCAGACGGACCGACCTCCATTTTCCTGGCCGGTAAATTGTCCCAGACTGCAATTTTAGGACCGATCGCCGTGGCGGCATATTCTTATATGTCACTGGTTCCGATCATCCAGCCGCCGATCATGAAAGCTTTGACAACAGAAAAAGAGCGGAAGATCAAAATGGAACAGCTCAGACCGGTTTCCAAATTGGAGAGAATCTTGTTCCCGATTATCGTTACGATCGTTGTCTGCGTGATCCTTCCTACAACAGCTCCGTTGGTAGGTATGCTGATGCTTGGTAACCTCTTCAAAGAGTGCGGCGTTGTAAGACAGCTGACAGAAACGGCATCCAATGCGCTGATGTATATCGTTGTTATCCTGCTCGGAACATCCGTAGGAGCAACGACAAGCGCAGAAGCATTCCTGAATTGGGATACGCTGAAAATCGTATTCCTCGGACTGATCGCGTTTGCATTCGGTACTGCTGCAGGTGTGATCTTTGGTAAGATCATGTGCAAGGCAACCGGCGGAAAAGTAAATCCGCTGATCGGATCCGCAGGTGTATCCGCAGTTCCGATGGCGGCGCGTGTTTCCCAGAAAGTCGGAGCGGAAGCAGATCCTACGAACTTCCTGCTGATGCATGCGATGGGACCGAACGTAGCCGGTGTAATCGGTACGGCAGTTGCAGCCGGAACATTTATGGCAATTTTCGGTGTGAAATAATATTGGAGGATTAAGAAATGGCTGAAATGGTAAAAAAACCAGTGAAGATAACTGAAACGATCCTGCGTGATGCTCATCAGTCTCTGATTGCTACAAGAATGACAACAGAACAGATGATGCCGATCGTAGAGAAAATGGACAAAGTCGGATACCACGCGGTAGAGTGCTGGGGAGGAGCGACATTTGACGCATCCTTACGTTTCCTGAAAGAAGATCCGTGGGAGAGACTTCGTAAATTCCGTGATGGATTCAAAAACACAAAACTGCAGATGTTGTTCCGCGGACAGAACATCCTCGGATATCGTCCGTATGCCGATGACGTGGTAGAGTATTTCGTACAGAAATCCATCGCAAACGGAATTGACATTATCCGTATTTTCGACTGCTTAAACGATATCAGAAACTTAAAGACAGCGGTAAAAGCTGCCAACAAGGAAAAAGGACATGCTCAGGTAGCGCTCTCCTATACGCTGGGAGACGCCTACACCCTTGACTACTGGAAAAACATTGCCAAGGAAATCGAGGATATGGGCGCAGACTCTCTCTGCATTAAGGATATGGCAGGACTTTTAACTCCATATGCGGCAGAAGAGCTTGTGACTGCTCTGAAGGAATCTACCAAGCTTCCGATTGATCTGCATACTCACTACACGTCTGGCGTGGCTTCTATGACCTACTTAAAGGCAGTGGAATCCGGCTGCGATATTATCGACACGGCTATCTCCCCATTTGCCCTGGGAACCAGCCAGCCGGCTACCGAGGTAATGGCGGAGACCTTCAGCGGCACTCCGTTTGACACGGGACTTAATAAGGAAGCTCTGGCAGAGATCGCAGATTACTTCCGTCCGATGAGAGAGGAAGCATTAAAGAGCGGCCTGATGAATACAAAGGTTCTGGGCGTAGATATCAACACGCTGCGCTACCAGGTTCCGGGAGGCATGCTCTCCAACCTGGTTTCCCAGTTAAAGGAGGCTCACGCAGAGGACAAGTACTACGACGTGCTTCAGGAGATTCCGAGAGTCCGCAAGGACTTTGGAGAGCCGCCGCTTGTAACTCCTTCCTCCCAGATTGTGGGAACCCAGGCTGTGTTAAACGTGCTGATGGGACAGAGATACAAGATGTTTACCAAGGAGTCCAAGAAGCTGCTGATGGGAGAATTCGGCCAGACTGTAAAGCCGTTTAATCCGGAGGTTCAGAAGAAGGCTATTGGAAAGGCAGAGCCAATCACCTGCCGTCCGGCTGACTTAATCGAACCGCAGCTTCAGAAGCTGGAGGCAGAGATGTCCCAGTGGAAGACACAGGACGAGGATATCCTCACCTACGCCCTGTTCCCACAGGTTGCCAAGGAGTTCTTCGAGTACAGAGAAGCTCAGAATACAGGAATCGATCCGAAGGCAGCAGACAAGACAAATAAAGCATATCCTGTATAAAAAGCAGGAAAAAGGGCCAGATGCAGAGATTGACGCTGCACCTGGCCTTTTTCTCTTGAAATCTTTTCAGACAGGAACGCCGTGTCTGAAATTAGTTGACATGGAACGGCTCTTGTCATTATAATGAAGATATTGCCAAAATAGGAGATACATAGATGAAAAAATCAAGATACAAAAAGGAATGGCATTTCTTCTGAGCTGCGTACTGGCTTTTGGAACCTGTGTCAGCGTTCTGGATCCGTCGTTTTCCCTGAGAACCTTTGCCTATGCGGAAAAGCAGGGAACAATTATTGCTTCCAGCCTGAATGTGAGAAGCGGGCCGGGAACGGGAAATGCATCCATTGCCAGACTGGCTAACGGAACGGCTGTGACTGTGATAGGAGAGGATACGGCTTCTGACGGCGTACTTTGGTACAAAATCAGGTTTACAGGAAGCGGGGGAGCCCAGACGACAGGATACGTATCCAGCCACTATGTCAAGCTGGCTTCCCAGAATATTGTGTCGGACAGCAATTTCGAGGCTTATATGACGCAGCAGGGCTTTCCGGAGAGCTACAAGCAGGGACTGAGAGAGCTTCACTCTAAATACCCCAAGTGGAAGTTTACGGCTCTGCAGACAGGGCTTGACTGGAATACGGCTGTGGCGGAGGAGAGCAAGGTGACCAGAAACCTGGTGGCCAGAAGCAGTATTTCCTCCTGGAAATCGACAGAGGATGGATCCTACGACTGGGCCACTGGAACGTGGCCTGGATTTGACGGCAGTTCCTGGGTGGCAGCGTCCAGGGATATTATCAGCTATTACATGGATCCCAGAAATTTCTTGAATGAGACTTACATTTACCAGTTTATGAACCAGTCCTACGATCCGTCGATTCACACCAGGGAAGGCCTGGTGACAATGGTGGAGGGCACCTTCCTCAGCGGGACGGCTCCTGCTGGAGGCGCATCTGGCAGCAGAGGAGGGTCTGGCAGCGGCAGTTCCTCGGGCAGTCCTTCAGGACCGGATGGCGGCTCTTCTGACTCCGGCAGCGCGCCAGGAGGAAGCCCTGACGGCGGCGAGATTACTCCGGGACAGACGGGAGGCCCAGGCGCTTCTCTGGGGACTTCAGGAAGATACGTCCAGATAAACGAGAACGCATGGTCTATTTCCAGCCATCTGGTAGATACAGTTTCCTCCTATGGACCGGGTATGGATTCAGAAAACTCGGTTCCCGGCGAAGCGCCAGGAGCGGAGCAGCAGCCGGGAAGCGGGGATACCGGCGGTTCAGCCGGCAGGCCGTATGTAGATATTATTATGGATGCTGCGGCCCAGTCAGGCGTCAATCCCTATATTTTAGCGTCCATGATTCTGGTAGAGCAGGGAAAGCAGGGAACGGGAAGAAGTATATCAGGAACGGTTTCAGGCTATACAGGCTACTACAATTTCTTTAATATAGAAGCATACCAGTCAGGCTCTATGGACGCGGTGACAAGAGGACTCTGGTGGGCATCTCAGTCCGGTTCCTACGGAAGGCCGTGGAACAGCCGTGAGAAGTCCATTATCGGAGGCGCCAAGTGGTATGGAGACAATTATCCTGGACGCGGGCAGAACACCCTCTACCTGAAGAAGTTTAACGTACAGGGAAGCAATCCCTATACCCACCAGTATATGACTAACATTCAGGCGGCAGCTTCCGAGGGAGCGGAGCTTGCAAAGATCAGCTCTCTGAAAAATACGGCTCTGGAATTTTCTATTCCTGTATTTAAAAATATGCCGGAAGGCCCCTGCGCGCAGCCAACATTAGACGGAAGCCCCAATAATAAGCTGTCCGGTCTGGGAGTAGACGGCTTTGCCTTAACGCCAAGCTTTAACAGAGATACGCAGTCCTATGACTTGATTGTAGATCCGTCTGTCAGCAGCGTCACAATCTCTGCATCTGCCATTGATTCCAAGGCCAGCGTCAGCGGTACCGGAACGGTAAATCTGCAGAGCGGAAATAATGATATTACGATAGCGGTGAAGGCAGAAAACGGCCATGTACGCAATTATGTGATCCACGTGGTGAGACAGGACAACGGTCCAACCTATTCAGAATCCATTGGAGGAGGCGTGACGCCGGGAGGAACCACAGGCCCTGGAGGAGGTTCTGGCCCTGGAGGCGACACGACAGTAGAGATTGTCGGTCCACCGGGAAGTTCCCAGCCCGGCGGCTCCGGAACCAGCGCCCCAGGTTCTTCTGCCCCCGGATCTGGAAACTCTGTGCCAGGGCCTATCGCCCCGGATGGGAGCGTAGAGGGCTTCGGCACAGAGGAGTCAGGCGGCGCGCTTCAAGAGCCCGGTTCCGGAACTCACAGCCAGAAACCTGGTGAAAGCAAAGGAACCAGGGTGGTAACGGCCGGAACCAGCGTCCAGGCGCTGGCGGCTCAGATCCAGTCGGAGAAAGCAGGGACTTCTGTAAAGATTTACACTTCTTCCGGCAATGAGGCCTCTGGCAGCGCTGCTACAGGGTACCTGGCTCAGGCCTATGATTCAAAGGGAGACGCTGTTTTAAAGCAGACCGTTATTGTCCGGGGCGACAATACCGGAGACGGAAAGGTGAACGTCCTTGATATTTTAAATGCCCAGCGCCATATTTTAGGACTGGGCTCTTTAAAGGGAGAGTTTGCAGCAGCCTCCGATGTCAACGGAAACGGTAAAATTGATATTACGGATATTCTTGCCATGCAGAGAGACGTGCTCGGAATTGAAAAGCTGAAGTAGCAGCGTTTAAGTCCGGCGGCAGCATGCAGCAGAATATGGACAGAAACAGACGGGAGAACGCATGAACAGAACAATCAGACAATTTTTCATATGCATGGCCGCGGCATTTATCATGGCCCTGACGCCGTTCCAGGCGGAGACTGTTTTTGCCGCGACAGCGAAAATTACTTTCAATGATCCGAAACCAGAGGTGGGAACGGAGTTCACCGTGACGGTGAAGGCTTCCACAGCTGATGGAAATCTGGGAGGAGCGGATATCGTTCTTTCCTATGATCCGGCTGTGATAGAATTTGTCAGCGGAAATAATGCCAACGGAGGCGCGGGAACTGTCCGGCTGGTGGGAACCATGGACTCTGCCAATACAAAAAGCTTTGATTTTAACCTGAAATTTAAAGCGGTTCAGGCGGGAAGCACGCAGATCAGCGTCAGCAGTTCAGAATTTTATGATTCAGATATGCAGGCTATGACGGTGAGCCATTCTGGAAGCTCCTCCGTGCAGGTTCAGGCACCTGCCAGCTATTCAAGCGAAGCTTCTCTGAGCTCCCTGAAAATCTCTCCAGGAGGAATTTCGCCAGCCTTTTCGCCGGATGTGACGTCCTACACGGCGAGCGTGGGGGCGGACGTAAGCAAAATTGCAGTCAGCGCAGAGCGCAAGGATCCAAAATCGAAGCTGGTCGTGTCAGGAGACAGCAACCTGCAGCCGGGAGAAAACAAGGTAGTCTGCAAGGTGACGGCTGAGGATGGCAAAACGGTAAAGAATTATACGATTGCTGTGACGAGAGCAGCGGCCGGGGAGACGCAGGCTCCTTCTGAAAGCGGGGAAGAGGAGACGCAGGCTGCAGTTTTAGGTGAACTGAAGACTGAGATAGAAGGAAAAGAGTATCTGGTGGCGGCCTCCTTTGAACAGTCCCTTCTGCCTGCAGGCTTTACGGCGTCCACAGTCACTTACCAGGAGCAGGATATTATGGGCGGCGAAAACGGCGATCTGACCATCCTGTATCTGCAAGATCCGGAAGGCAGCGAGGGCTTCTGGTTCTACGACGCAGAGTCAGGGGAATTTACCCGCTACGCCAATATCCATGTGAGCGAGAAGAATATCACAGTGCTTCCGGCAGACGAGGCGCCGGAGGTTCCGGAAGGGTTTGCAGAGACAACCATTCAGCTGAACGGAGATTACAAGGTAGAAGGCTGGGTGTGGGAAAGCGATACAGAACAGAGATACTGCGTTGTCTACGGAATGAACGAAAACGGAGAAAAGGGACTGTACCGCTACGATATCGGAGAGAAGACAATTCAAAGATATTTTGAGGATCCTGCTGTTAAGAGCTCCTATTCGGATGAAGAGGTGGAAGCCTTTATCCAGGAATACAATGACATGAACCAGCTGTACCGCCTGCGCCTCATTATTATCATAGCCTTAGGCGCGGTGTGCGTGATTCTTATTATCATGGTAATCGTTCTTTTAAGGAAAAAGGCAGGCGGAAACGGCTCCGAGCATCCCCATGATCCGGGCGTCCAGAATCCTGGCGGAAGCAGACGGCAGCCGGACGCTTTGGCGCAGCCATCTGCCGGAAAGAGCCGCCAGAGAGAGGTTCGGACAGAACACAGTGAAAACAGGCCGGAAAGACGCGAAGCCGCAGCAGAGCGTCCGGAGAGGGCGAAGCCATCCGGCCGTCCGGTTTCTCAGGGCAGAGAGAGCCGCAGAACAGAAAGAGAACCGAGACCGGAGCGGGACAGAACAGCTTCCCCGAGAGCAGAACGTCCTCAGGAGGAGAGAAGGGAGCAGAAGCGTCCTGTAAGAGAGGCTGAATCCAGGACAGAAGGCAGAAGAAATACCCGTCCCCAGGGACAGCCTCCTGTGCGTAGAGAATCTGAATCAAGAGTGCAGAGGCCCAGAGACAGCCGTCCTGCTTCCCACAGCCCGCAGTCCAGAAACAGAATGCCTGCGTCTGGAACAGCAGAAGCTTCAGCAAAGCAGGCAGAGAGACGCAGAAAAGATGAGATAGATTTTCTGGATCTTGACGATTAAGTAATTCAGGAAAGACAGGAGTGGTTCCTGTCCGGAAGCAGGCCGCAGCCAGTGCAGAGAAAGCGCATGGCAGCGGCCTGTTTTGCCGTACTGCAAAGAACGCAGGAGGAAAAGACTTGACGGAACGATTTGGAATGTTATATACTCGATATAACAGATATAACGAAAGATGGTGAGCCTATGGTATTGGAAATTGACTTTAACAGCGACGAGGCCCTTTACATTCAGCTGAGGAATCAGATCATCGTCGGAATTGCCACAGAGCGTATCAGGGAGGGAGATTCTCTGCCTTCTGTGCGGCAGCTGGCGGAACACATCGGCATTAACATGCATACAGTGAATAAGGCATATTCTGTATTAAAGCAGGAAGGGCTTGTGAAGCTGGATCGCAGAAGGGGCGCTGTTATCTGCCTTGACGTGGATAAGATGCGGGCGGTAGAGGAGATGAAACGGGACTTAGGCGTTGTTTTGGCCAGAGGATGCTGCAAGCGCATCAGCCGGTCGGAGGTCCACGAGCTGGTCGACTCCATTTTCGACGCGTTTGCAGATAATGGAGGCAGCTGCTAGGCAGCAGGATTCTGACGAAATTCCGGCGCATCGGCCAGGAAGGAAAAGCCATGGAGGATGAAATATGTTATGTGAGAGATGTAAAATCCGAGAGGCGAATATCAAATATACAGAAGTGATTAACGGGGTAAAGACAGAGCATAATCTGTGCTCCCAGTGTGCGAAGGAACTGGATTTCGGCCAGTACTCCGCTGTTTTTGACGGAGAATTTCCTCTGGGCAGGCTGCTGTCCGGCCTTCTGGGGCTGGAGGGAGCTTCCGCCGAGGAGGAGAACAGACAGGAGATTGCATGTCCCACCTGCGGCACGACCTATGAAGCGTTTATAGACAAGAGCCGTTTCGGATGCCCCGACTGCTACCGCGTATTTGATCTTCTTATCGGAGAAAAGATTAAAAAGATGCAGGGAAATGACAGCCATACTGGAAAGCGGCCCAAATTCCAGGTAGAAGAAAAAGATACTCATGTAGAGAGCGATGGCGAGCTGAAGCTTTCAAAGGAAGAGGAAATCCGGGGGCTGGAGCGAAAGCTCAGAGAGGCTCTGCGTTTCGAGGAATATGAGACGGCGGCGAAATGCCGGGATGAGATCCGGGCCCTGAAAGCGGAGGATGAGGATGAGTAGATGGTTTGAGGAAGTAAAAAACGAAAACTCCAGCATAGTGGCAAGCCGCATCCGGCTGGCGAGAAACTGGGAGGAGTACCGGTTTCCAGGAAGCCTGACTCCTGAGGAAGCGAGGGAGATGATCTCCAGGCTGAAAAAGGAACTGAGAGGACTGCCGGATCAGGAGGGAAAGGACTGCGAATACCTGGATTTGGAGAGAATGCCTGATTTAGAGCGCAGAGCGCTCAGAGAGAGGCGTCTGATTAACAGAAGCATGGCAGAAAAAAAGACGCCCGGAGGCCTGATCCTCTCAGATGATGAGAGAATCAGCCTGATGCTGAACGGCGACGACCACATCAGAATCCAGGTAATGGAGCAGGGGCTGTCACTAAAGGAATGCTATGAGAAGGCAGATTGCCTGGATAACTATATTAATGAAAGAATTCCATACGCATTCAATGAGAAATACGGATATCTGACGACTTATCCCACCAATGTGGGAACAGGACTGAAGGCGTCGGTGATTGTCCACCTTCCCACGCTGTCCCTGAGCAAGAAGTTTCAGGATCTGCTGGGAGATATGGGACGGTTTGGAGCAGTGGTCAGAGGCCTTCACGGAAGGCCTGGGGAAAACGGCGGAGATCTCTATGAGGTAACGAACCAGAAGACGCTGGGGCTGTCAGAAAAGGAGATTCTGGAGCTGGTAGAAAATGTGGCGGTACAGCTGACGGATCAGGAGGCACAGGTCAGAAAGATGGCTTTGGAGAAGCAGCGCCTGATGATAGAGGATGAGGTCTATAAGGCTTACGGTGTTCTGCGCTATGCCAGAAGACTGGCGGTAAAGGATGCCCAGACCTTTCTGTCTCATGTGAGAGCCGGTGTGTCTGACGGCCTGATCCGTTTTAAGGAACCTTGCTCCCTCTACGGCCTGATGGTGAAAATCCAGAATGCAAATCTTCAGAAAAATTCCAGCAGGCCTCTTGGCAAGGAAGAGCTGGAGATGGCCCGGGCGGCCTGTATCAGAGCTTATCTGCCTGAAATAGAATAGAAAAAGAACATGGTATACAGGAGGAATGAAATTATATGATCGATCGTTTTACAGAGAAGGCCAGAGAGGCGATCCAGGCGGCGGCAGAGCTGGCCGCTCAGCTGGATCACGGCTATGTGGGAACAGAACATCTGCTTCTCGGCCTTATCAGAGAAGGGACGGGTGTCGCTGCCATGATTCTTGGACACTACGGAGTGACAGAGGAAAAGGTGCTGTCTCTTATGGAACGTCTCAATTTCTCCGGCTTCCCCGACGAGAGTGCAGGGAGAGCTGGAGTATACGCCGGGAGCCAGACAGGTGTTGGAAGCCAGCTATGAGGAGGCAGTGCTGTTTAAAGCGCCGTTAATTGGAACGGAGCATATTTTAATCGCCATGATTAAAAACGGCAAGTGTACGGCAGCCAGACTTTTAAATACAATGAATGTGAACATTCAGAAGCTGTATGTGGATCTGCTCAACGCTATGGGCGACGACGCTTCCCGCCGACCGGGAGGAGTTAACGGGAAAGACGAAGAAAGAGAAGGGGGAAACTCCGAATCTGGATCACTTCAGCCGCGACTTAACCCAGATGGCCAGAGAAGGAAAGCTGGATCCAGTCATTGGAAGAGAAGCCCAGATGCGCCGGGTGATTCAGATTCTGAGCAGACGTACCAAGAATAACCCCTGCTTAATCGG